>Ga0209698_10000845_pt1 | contig 35282 bp, 25 predicted proteins | sample LitLauG_LLR_2012_FD_187203 | JGI IMG/M metagenome (GOLD analysis project Ga0209698, IMG submission 187203) | Freshwater sediment microbial communities from Pennsylvania, USA - Little Laurel Run_MetaG_LLR_2012 (SPAdes) (version 2) | ecosystem: Environmental > Aquatic > Freshwater > Creek >... | reverse complement strand
GGTTCGACGCGGATGTGGACGACGGCGAACTGCCCGTGGCCCCCGGTCTGCTTCTTGTGGCGCCCCTCGGCCTCGGCCGCCTTCGCGATCGTGCGCCGGTACTGGTGCTTGCGGTCCTCGACGTCAACCTCGACGCCGTACTTGCGCTTGAGCCGCTCGAGGACCACGGCGAGGTGTGTGTCGCCCATCACGGTCAGCACGGTCTGGTGGGCCTCGTCGTCCTGGTGCACGCGGAGCCCGGCGTCCTCCTCGACGAGCCGGTGCAGCGCGACCATCAGCTTGTCGTCGTCACCCTGCTTGCGGGGCGTCACGGCGACCTCGAGGGTCGGCACCGCGCTCGAGGGCAGCGGCAGCTCGATGTCGAAGCCCTTCGGGGCGAGCACGTCACCGGCGACGACGTCGGCGAGCTTGGGGATCGCCACGAGGTCCCCTGCGCTGACCGCGTCGACGCCGACGAGCTCCTTGCCCCTGGGCACCTGCAGGGTGCGCAGCCGCTCCTCGCTCCGCGTGCGCGCGTTGAGGAGCGACTCGTCGGCGCGAAGCGTGCCGCTGACGACCTCGAACCAGGTGACCTTGCCGACGAAGGGGTCCAGCAGCGTCTTGAACGCGCGCAGCACCGCAGGGCCGTCGGGGTCGCGGGGAAGCTCGACGGCCTCCCCGTCGCGCGTCCCGTGCACGCCGCGCACCGGCGCGATCTCGCTGAGCAGCGAGGCGAGTCGGTCCACGCCGATCCCCGTCTCGCCCGAGACGCAGACCACGGGGACGACGGTGCCGTCGGCCAGTCCGACGGTCAGGGCCGCCTCGAGCTCCTCCATCGACAGCGCGTCGCCCTCGAGGTAGCGCGACATCAGGTCGTCGTCCGCCATCACGATGCCCTCGACGAGCTGCTCGCGGACGCGGCGCTCGAGCTCGGCGATCTCCTCGGGGACCTCGCAGGTCGTCGCCGTGCCGCCGTCGTAGGTGATAGCGACGTCCGCCAGCAGGTCGGCGATGCCCCGGAACTGCGGACCCTCGCCGATCGGCAGCTCGACCGGCGCGACGCCCTTGCCGAACGTGTCGCGCAGCGAACCGAGCACCTGGTCGTAGTTGGCGCCGTCGCGATCGAGCTTGGTCACCACCAGCACGCGCGGGATGCCCTCACGCGCCGCGAGCCGCCAGACGACCTCGGTCTGGACCTCCACGCCGTCGGTGGCGCTGACGACCACGACGGCGACGTCGGCGACCGCGAGCGCACGCTCGACCTCCACGACGAAGTCGGCGACCCCGGGCGTGTCGATCAGATCGATGCGCTCCTCGCCGAGCGTGATGGGAGCGATCGCAAGCGACAGCGAGTGCTTTCGGGCGATCTCCTCTGGCTCGGTGTCGCAGACCGTCGTTCCCTCGATGACGGATCCTGGGCGGTCGACGGCGCCCGTCGACGAGAGGAGCCGCTCGATGAGCGTCGTCTTGCCCGCGCCTGCGTGCCCGACGAGCGCGACGGTCCGGGTCCGGTGTGCGGTGACGACGACCATGCCAACCTCGCTTCTCGGTGTGCACCCAACGTAGCCCTGTCCCAACACGGCGTCACAAGGCACAAAGTCCCCTCGCGTGGCCCCTCGCGTGGGCGTAGTGTGCGAGTCAGGTCCGTCGCCGTCGACGGGGGCGGCCCGTGAAGGAGGGCGCCATGAAGATCTGCGACCTGCTCGAGGCAAAGGGCTCGAGCGTCGAGACGATCACCGCGGACGCGACCATTGCCGAGGCCTCGCGGCGCCTCGTGCTTCACGGCATCGGCGCGCTCGTGGTCTCGAGCGACGGCACCCACGTCAGCGGGATCCTCTCGGAGCGCGACGTTGTCCGCGAGATCGCCGACGGCGGGGCCGCGGCGCTGACCCGGGACGTCGCCTCGGCGATGACGACCCCGGTGACGACCTGTGCGCCCACCGACGACGTGGTCTCCTTGATGGCCGTGATGACCGAGCGACGGATCCGCCACGTCCCGGTCCTCGACGCGGGACGGCTCGCGGGGATCGTCTCGATCGGCGACGTGGTCAAGTCGCGCGTCGACCAGCTCGAGCGCGACCGCAAGGAGCTCCTCGAGTACGTCTCGGGGCGCTGATCAGCCCAGGGCGTCGTAGAGCGCGTCGCACAGGCCGCGGTTGCGGGGGTTCTGCCAGCGTGGGCCCATGTCGCTCGTGACGTAGCCGAAGGCCACCTTGTCCTCGGGATCGCAGAACCCGAGCGAACCGCCCGCGCCGAAGTGGCCGAAGGCCCGTCCCGATCGGCCGAGGGGCCGCTCGGGCTGGGACAGCTGGAATCCGAGCGAGAACCTGCTCGGGCGGTCGAGCACGAGGTCGTCGCCGACGGACGCCTCCGCCGTGGCGATCGCCAGCACCGCGGGGTCCACCAGCGCGTCGCGGGCCTCCCGGCACCGCGCCAGCGCGTCGTAGAGCGCCGCGACCCCGCGTGCGGTGCCGTGAGCGTTCGACGACGGGTGCTCGCAGCGCCGCCACGCGGGGGAGTTGACGATGCCCGCTCCGGAGAGTCCCGGTGGGTTGAAGTAGGCGTTGAAGCGCATGAGGCCGACCTCGTCGAGCCCCTCGGGCGCCGACTGCGGCGCGGTGGCCTCCCAGCGGAACTCCGCGACGCGTGCGAGGTCCATCTCGCCGAGGCCGACATGGAGGTCGGCACCGATCGGCCCGCACACCTCGCTGCGCAGGTACTCGCCGATGCTCGTTCCCACGGCGCGCTCGATGACGGCGCCCACGAGGAACCCGAACGTGTTGACGTGGTAGCCGTGGGCGGTCCCCGGCGGCCACCACGGTCGCTGCGCGGCCAGGGCGGCGCGCATGGCGCGGGGGTCGAGCATCGCGTCGTCGGCCAGCCGCTCGCGCACAGCCGGGAGGCCCGCGCGATGCGAGAGGACCTCGCGCAGCGTGATGCCGGCCTTGTCCTCGGCGCGGAACTCCGGCCAGTCCCGGCCAAGGGGGCGGTCGTAGTCGAGTCGTCCCTGGCCGACGAGGCGCGCGACGGCGGCGGCGACGAGGCCCTTGCCGACGCTGAAGACATCAACGAGCGTGTCGCGCTCCCAGGCCCTGGTCCTGGCGAGGTCGCGGTGCCCGCCCCACAGGTCGCAGACGACGGTGCCGTCGACGACGATGCAGACCGCCCCGCCGAGCTCGCCGTGTCGCGCGAGGTTGTCCTCGAACGCGTCGCGCACCGCGGAGAACCTCTCGTCGACCCGCCCCTCGACGCGCCACCGGCCGACCTGTCCGTCCCCCACGCCGACATCCTCGCGGATCCGCGGGTCGGACTTGTGCAGCGGGCACGGACGTGGGAGAACTGAGTCAGCGAGGGAGGTAGCCATGCAGGCCCTGCGGCTCACCGAGTTCGGCAGAGAACCCCGACTCGAAGAGGTGCCCGAGCCGTCGCCGGGCCTCGGGGAGGTCGTCATCGAAGTCGGGGGCGCCGGCGCCTGCCACTCGGACCTGCACCTGCTCTACGACCTCGATCCCGCCAACTTCCCCTGGCACATCCCCTACACGCTCGGCCACGAGAACGCGGGGTGGGTCCACGCGCTCGGCGATGGCGTGACCGGATGGGAGATCGGCCAGCCCGTCGCGGTGTACGGGCCCTGGGGCTGCGGGCGCTGCGCGCGGTGCGCGATCGGCATGGAGAACTACTGCGAGGACCCCGCCAGCGCGCCTGCCCCCGGCGGGGGCGGCGGGCTCGGCCTCGACGGCGGGATGGCGAGGCTCCTGCGGGTGCCCGCCGCGCGGCACCTCGTCGCGCTCCCCGACGGGCTCACCCCGCGGCAGGCCGCTCCGCTCACCGACGCGGGGCTCACGACCTACCACGCGATCGCGCGTTCGCGCGACAGGCTCACCGCGACGAGCACCGCGGTGGTGATCGGCGTCGGCGGGCTCGGGCACATGGCAGTGCAGCTCCTCGGAGCGACGACCGCGGCGCGCGTCGTCGCCGTCGACGCGAAGCCCGCCGCGCGCCAGCTCGCGACGCAGCTCGGCGCGAGCCTCGCGATCGAGCCCGGCCCCGACGCCGCCACGGAGATCCGCGCATTCGCGCACGGACGCGGTGCTGACGTGGTGCTGGACCTGGTGGGCTCGAGCGAGACGATGGCGCTCGCGGTGGCCTCGGCGCGCACGCTGGGCGACGTGACGGTCGTGGGGATCGCGGGCGGGACCGCGGCGTTCGGCTTCTTTTCGGTTCCCTACGAGGTGAGCCTGCAGACCACGTACTGGGGGTCGCGCCCAGAGCTCGTCGAGGTGCTCGAGCTCGCCGCGCGCGGCGTCGTCGGCGCGCACGCGGAGGTCTTCGGCCTCCACGAGGCGCCTGAGGTCTACCGTCGGCTGCGCGCCGGCGAGATCATCGGTCGCGCGGTGATCGATCCGTCCGTGCGCTGATCACGCGGCCGGGGGCACCGAGGCGAGCTGCTCGGCGATCAGCGCGCGGTCCTCTGGGTCGGTCTCTTCTTCGAGCAGGACCGCGGCCTCGGCGGCCGCAGCATCGCGCCGCGCGCCGTCGCCGTCCGCCGCGTAGGCGCGCGCGAGGCCCTCGAGCAGCGACGCGCGCAGCCACGCCGGCGCGTCACTTGGTGCCAGCGACCGTGCCGAGTCGGCGAAGCGGACGGCCAGGGGGCCCTCGCCGAGCGCCGCGAAGCACCGCGACACCATCCAGTCCGCGACGGCGACCTGCTGGAGGCCCCCCTCCGCGCGCCAGTGGTGCCGAGAGCTGAACGCGACCTCGAGCATCTCGAGGTCCTCCTCGGGACTGCGCTGCGCCTCGAGCAGCTCCCAGCTGCGGTTGAACGCCGCGGACGCGAGGGCTCGGTGGGTGAGTTCGCTGGCCATCGCGGGATGGTAATCCGCGGCGTGTCAGCCGGGGCAGTTTCCCGCGGACAGGCCCGCGGATCCGACGATGGCCGCGGCACCCGCGCTCGTCGCGGTGAGCGTGACCGACCCCGTAGAGACGCTGTGCGGGTCCCCGTTGTAGGCGGACGCAGCGAGGCAGTAGGCGCCGCGCTGCACGTGCATCGACGTGCCGGTCCACGTCGAGAGCGCGTCGGCGGCGAGCGCGATGGTCACGCGCTTCACCGTCGTGCCGTGGGCCTCGGCCCTCGTGAAGCCGACGACGCCGAAGCCGACGAGCTCGCGTGCCGGCTCACCGAGCGCGGAGGGGAAGTTCGCGTAGACCTCCACGGGCATCGTGCCGCCCAGTGCCCCGGTGTCGCGCGCCGCGACGGTCATCTGCAGCCCGCCCGGACCGTTCGTGACCGACCCGCCGAGCAGCTGGAAGGTCGTGTAGCTGAGCCCGAATCCGAAGGGGAAGGCGACGGGCCAGCCCGTCGCGCGGTACCAGGGCAAGCCGATCCCCAGGCCGTGGTTAGGAGGCTGGTTCAAGTCGACGACCGAGTTGTACCCGGGCCAAAAGGACTGGTCCGCGAGGGGGCTGAGGGCGCCGTAGACCGGGAAGGTGACCGGCAGACGCCCGCTCGGGTCCGCGACGCCCGTGAGCAGGTTCCGCCATGCCGCGGTGTACGGCGCGAGCACGACGTCGGGGGCGTCCATCCCCGTGGGGTCCCACACCTCCATCACGGCGCGGACCGAGGAGAGCCACGGCATCGTCACGGCGCCGTCGGTCGCGAGCAGCACGATCGTCGGGACCCTCGAGGCGACCGCGGCGATCACCGCGTTCTGCACCCCCGGAAGGTCGAGCGAGTTGCGGTCCATGCCCTCGCGCGCGAGGTCGTAGGCGAGCACGATCGCGACCCTCGCTCCCGCGACGCCGTTGACCGCGGCGTTCACGGCAGCCTGCTCGCGGGTGATCGTGACGTGCGGCGGCGCGCCGCGCCACTGCACCGTGATCGCGTGCGTGGTCCCGGCGTTGAGCGTCACCATCGAGGTGCGCTGGACCTGGAACTCCGCGAGCCCCTGGGTGCTCATGACCTGGGCGCCGTCGACCAGCAGCCGCGTGTTGCCGAGCGTCGCCACCGTCAGCACGTAGGGCCCGCGCACCGGCGCCGTGTAGGTGGTGGTCCGCTGCGTGAGGCTGTGGCTGACGTGCAGGCCATGGAACAGGACCGTCGACGGGAGCGCGCCGAGCCCGTCGTTCGTGCACGTCGAGGGGACCGAGAGCGCGATCCCGAGCGTCTGGGCCAGCGCGTGGCAGGTGTTGGGCAGCGTCCGGTCGCCGATGACCGCGATGCGCCCCGCGCCCGCGCTCAGCGGCAGGAGGCCCTGGTTCTTCAAGAGCACCACCGCGCGCTGCTCGATCGAGATGGCGTCCTGGGTGCCGACGTAGGCCTGGACGTGGCTGAGCGGGTGCGGTCGCGCGGCGACCGTCCTGCCGTTCACGAGCCCCGCGGCGAACTCGGTCTCGAAGATGTTCGTCACCGCCAGGTCGAGCGCGCTGTCGATCGCCGGGTTCCCGAGCGCCGCGACCAGCTGGCCGGAGTCCATGGGCTTGACGAGGTCGATGCCGTTGAGCAGCAGGGCGGTCGGGTTGACCTTGACGTCGAGGTCCGATCGGACGAGCGCTTGGATCCCGATCGTGTTGAGCTCCACGGCGAGCGCGTCGGACCTGCACGCCTTCTGCTGGTTCACGTTCCCGTAGGAGCACATGATCCCCACCGCGTGCCCGCCCGCCTTGAGGATCGGGGCGATCGTGCGGAGCGCGAGGGTGAAGGGCCGGACGTACAGCTCGTTGAACGTCTTGTCGTTGACCTTCTGGTCCAGCAGCCGTCGGTCGGTGTCCTGGGAGTACGGGCCGAAGTGCTTGAGCACCGGGATGATGCCCCACCGCTCCATCGCGAGCGCCTCGACCCCGCCGAGCTCGCCGGCGAGCACCGGGGACTCGCCGAAGGACTCCGACGCCCTGCCCCAGGTCGCGGTGCGCACCAAGTTGAGGTCCGGCGCCTGGACCGCGTCGTAGCCCATGACCTTCGCCTGGCTCCCGAGCACGTTGCCGTACAGCGCGGCGAGCGACGGGTCGAACGTCGCACCGAGCGCCAGCTCGTTGGGAAGGCGCGTGGGGCTCGGGTGCGTCCGCGTGATCAGTCCCTCGGGTCCGTCCTGCAAGGTGATCGGCGGCATGCCGAGCTTCGCCATGTCCTGCTGGACCGTGGAGGTGAGTCCGAACTCGTTGACGTTCTGGAACCATGGGTACGAGTTGAGGGCCACGAGGCCCACCTCGTCGTGGCGGTAGGTGGCGGGGAAGGCCGCCTTCATGCACGCGAGGACCTGCTCGGCGAGCTGGAGCGGCGTGGCGCCCTGCTGGGCTGCCTTGGTCGTCCAGGGGTTCCCCCTGCACGAGGCCGTTCGCGCGTCAGGTCCCGCGCCCGCGCGAGCGGTCGCGCCGACGCCCACGCACGCGGCTGCGACGACGGCCGTGAGGATGCCCGCGCGCATGGCCGCGCGGCTTCGAGTCGCTCCCACCCAGGCCTCCTGACGAAGGTCGTCCCATCCCGCCGAAGCCCGCAAGATAGCCGAGGTCGGAAGGTGCGATCGCCGTGCACCAGGGCCGTGCGACGCGGGCGTGGCGACTGTGTGACCATTGGGTGCCGACGGCGCTCGCAATACACTCCCGACGGTGCGAGAGCTCGTGTCGGTTGCGCCCGACGGTGCGGAGCTGTTCGTCGACGGCGCCGTTGTTCGCGTCGGTGGCCTCGCGCCGGGGGCTGACTACGAGCACGCGGGCGTCGCATTCCGCACGCTGCGCGATCTCGGCGAGCACCGTTGCAGCTTCGCCACGGCGAACGACGTGCACATCGGCGAGACGGTCTGCGGTCTCGTCGGGGGCGCAGAGGGGTTCGAGGTGTTCTCCTCGGGCGACGGCGAGCCGCCGTACCCCGAGATGATGAGCGCCGCCGCGGTCGTCGACATCTCGTCGTTCGCGCCCGACGCGGTTGTCGTCAAAGGGGACCTCACCGACGACGGGGTCGGTGAGGACTACGCGCGGTTCCTCGAGCTGTGGGAGGGCGCGTTCGGGGAGGGGCTGGTGCACGTCCGGGGGAACCACGACTGCTTCCGCGGCCAGTCGTTCGCGTCGTGGCCGTTCCAAGCGCGCGTGCTCGACGGCGTCACGCTCGCCCTGCTCGACACGTCCCGGCCGCACCACGCCTCGGGGTTCCTCGACGCCGATCAGCTCGACTGGCTCGATGCGCTCGGCGCCGAGGCTGACCAACCCGTCGTCGTCTTGGGTCACCATCCCGTGTGGAACCCGGGCCGCGACCACCGCGAGGGGTTCCAGGGCATCGACCCCGCGGACTCTGCGAAGCTCGTCGAGGTGCTCGCGAGACGGCGCGCCCTCTCGTGCTACCTCGCGGGCCACACGCACCGCTGCGTGCGCCAGAGCATCGGCGGCATCCCCTTCGTCGAGGTCGCCTGCACGAAGGACTTCCCCGGCGCCTGGGCCGAGTACCGGGTCCACGAGCGCGGCATCGCCCAGGTGCTGCACCGCGTGCCCTCGCCCGATGCCGTCGCGTGGGCGGAACGGACGCGGGCGATGTTCGCGGGCTACTACGGCGCCTACGCCATGGGTCGCCTCGAGGACCGCGCGTTCGTGATCGAGACGGACCGGTGACTACCGGCTGAGCAGGTCCCTCGCGATGTGGGTGACCTGGATCTCGTCGGTGCCCGCGTAGATCTGCAGCACCCGCGCATCGCGCGCGAGCTGCTCGACGCGGTACTCCGAGACGTAGCCGTTCCCGCCGAAGACCTGGATCGCGTCGTTGGCGACCTCGACGGCGGATTGGGCGGCGTACAGCTTCATCGCGGACGCCTCTGCGAGCGTCGGCGTCGCACCGTCGGCGTTGCGCTCGAGGTGCGAGAACACGAGGTTCTGGGTGTTGACCCGCGCCACCTCCATGCGGGCGAGCTTGAGCTGGATGAGCTGGAACTCCGAGATCGGCTTGCCCCAGAGCATCCTCGTCTTCGCGTAGTCCACCGACAGGCGCAGGCACTCCTCGATGATCCCGAGCGACATCGCCGCGACGCTCGCGCGCTCGGTGACGAAGTTGTCCTTGGCGCTCTCGCGCCCGCCGCCGGCTGGGGACTCCGATCCACCGAGGAGCCGGTCCGGGCCCACGAAGACGTCGGCGAAGAACAGCTCACCGGTCGGCGAGGCGTGCTGGCCCATCTTTCGCATCGGCTTGGATCGGGTGAGCCCCTCCATGTCCGACGACAGGATGAAGGTCACCACCGGGCGGTTCCTCGGGTCGATCCCGGTGCCGTCGTCGAGCTTGGCGTAGCAGACGATCGTGTCGGCGTAGGGACCGTTGGTGATCCAGGTCTTCGACCCGTTGAGCACGTAGCCGTCGCCCTCGCGCCGCGCGGTCGTGCGCATCCCGCCGATGGCGTCGGATCCGCTGTCGGGCTCGGTGATCGCCCACGAGCCCACCTTCTCGAGGGTCAGCAGGTCCAAGGCGAAGCGCTCCATCTGCTCTGGCGTGCCGAGCTTCATGATGGTCCCGCCCGCCAGCGCGGTGGACACGCCCATGGCGGTGACCAGCCCGGGGCTGACCTTGCAGATCTCGATGACGGGGATGAGCGCCATCGCGGCGTTGCCGCCGCGTCGCTCGGGCGCGGCCGTGCCGGCGAGCTTGCGCTCGAGCTGGCGCTTGAACTGCTCACGGGCGAGCTGCTCGATCCCAAAGGTCGCGTAGAATTTGCGCAGCACGCCGTAGGGCGCGAGATCGCCGAACTCGAGGTCGTCGAGGATCGGTCGCACCTCGTCGTCGACGAAGCGCCGCACGGCCTCGGCGATCGCGAGCTGCTCGTCGGACCACTTGTACATCGACTAGGCCTCCAGTGAGATGCGACGAAGCGTGTTGCGGTCGGTGTGCAGGATCAGGTCGGCGCTCTTCGAGTGCTCCACGGTCGTCGTCTCGTCGTAGCGGAAGATCCCGTCGTCGATCGTGATCGTCGCGTCGTAGCGCGTGGTTCGCGCGAACTCGTCGAGGTACTTGTTGGACAGGATCCCGTAGGTCGTGGACCCGAGGTCCGCCTCGAGAACGAAGCTCGTCGAGCCGGGTTCGACGCTCGCACCTGCGATGATCGTCGAGCCTCTTGGAACCATGAAGCAGCGCATCACCTGGTTGTTGCTCGCGTCCCAGAGCCAGTAGCCAACCTCGGTGTGGAAGGGATTTTGCTCGCCCTCCTTCCACGCGGCCGTGCGGTAGTCCAGTCCGTAGAGGATCTGCTTGCCGTTGTCGACGGGGCCGAAGGGCTTGAAGGTCGTCTTCTCTCGGTACGGCGTCTCCGCGATCTTGCCCTTGTCGTTGTGGAACGACACGTCGAGCCCCTGGTCGCCCTCCCACGTCCCGACAAGGCCGCCGAGGGGACCCCACTCTTCGTACGCCATGACCAACGACTCCCTTCGAACCGCAGCGCGCCTCGCGCGGACCTCGCGAGCCTACGAGTAGGCCGCGCCGGGGCGCACACCGAGCGAGGCGTGGTCCTCTGCGATCGCGCCCAGCGCGCCGGGCAGCTCGAACGCCGCGGCGACCCAGGCGACCGATCCGACGATCGCGACGATCCACGCGGGCGCGCTCGCCGACGTCCCCAGCACGACGCCGTAGAGGGCGAGCCAGGCGATCTCGCCGACCACGACGAGCAGCCATCCGAACCCCAGCGTGCCCCGGGCCTCGTGGCCCTTGGGCAGGCATGCCTTCGACGCGCTCCACGCGACCAGTGGCCCGGCGATCGGGATGAAGAACACGACGGAGGTCAGCACCGGGTTGTGGCCGTGCGGGTAGCGGGACTCGCGCGCGACGCGCAGCGCGGCGACGGAGAACCAGAGCCACCCGACGATGCCGGCGACCGACAGCGCCAGCACGGCGAAGTGCGCGATGGCGCCCACCGCGGAGGTCGAGCCGATCGAGTTTGAAGGGAGGGGCGGCAGGGGCCGGTGGTGGGCGTCCGCGCGCAGGGCGTCGCGGAACCATCTGCGCAGGACGCCGTAGGTCGACGACTCCGCGGCCAGCAGGACGAGGCCCACCGCCTGGACGCCGATCGCCCAGGGGGCGACTGCGTGGAGGAAGCGCCATGACGAGGCCTCGACGGCGAGCGCGTGCGACGAGGGTGCCGGTGGCGCGTAGGGCATCGTCGAGTCGGACCAGCTCGAGCCCTCCCAGTGACGCCACGCCGGGGCGCCGGCCGGATCCGGGTACCAGCCCGGCGGCGCGCCGGCCGCGCCGGGTTGTGCGTCGGGTCCGGTCACGGTCCCGATGCCTAGCACCTCGCCTGCCCCCAGATAGCCTCGATCCGTCAAGGAGGGCCGAGTGTCGATCACCCAACGAGGCGCGGTCGCGCCGACAGTCCGAGGGGACGAGCGCTTCGACTCGGGATCCCTCGATGCCGCGGTGCTGGCGGTCGCGTCGAACGTCGACCGCTGGGCGTCGACGGGTCCTGCTGCACGTGAGGCGCTCCTCGAGCGGGTCGTGGCGGACACCGCCGCCGCCCAGGATGCGTGGATCGCGGCTGCCTGCGAGGCCAAGGGCCTGCCGCTCGGCACCTTCGCTGCCGGCGAGGAGCTGTTCGCAGGGATAGGGGTGTTCGCGCGACTCGCCCAGCAGCTGCGCATGACCATGCACGAGCTGGCCCACGACGGGAGGCCCAAGATCCCCGGCCCCATCCGCCACGTGCCGGGGGGCCGACTCGCGGTCCAGGTCGTCCCGCGCACCACATGGGACAAGGTGCTGTTCGCGAAGCTGCGCGGCGAGGTCTGGATGCAGCCGGGCGTCAGCCACGACGAGCTGCTCGAAGGGCAGGGCGCGGCCTACAGGGACCCCGAGGCCCATCGCGGCGTGTGCGTCGTTCTGGGTGCGGGCAACGTTGCCTCGCTCGGTCCAAACGACGCGCTGTCGAAGCTGTTCTGCGAGGGCAAGGTCGTCGTCTTGAAGGCGAACCCGGTCAATGACTACCTCATCGAGCACTGGGAGCGCGCCCTGCGCGCGCTCATCGACGAGGGGGTCCTTCGCATCGTGCGCGGCGGCGCGGCGGCCGGGGCCCACCTCGTGGGGCACTCGCTCGTCGACGAGGTCCACGTCACGGGATCCGACAAGACCCACGACGCGATCGTGTTCGGGCCGGGCGAGGAGGGCGCGCGCCGCAAGGCGGCCGGGGTGAGGTTGCTCACCAAGCCGGTGACCGCCGAGCTCGGCAACGTCTCGCCCGTGGTGGTCGTCCCGGGGAACTGGTCGGTCAAGGACCTGTCCTACCAGGCGGCCCACGTGGCGACGATGCTCGTGAACAACGCGGGGTTCAACTGCCTCACGCCGCGCGTGATCGTGACCTGGCGACACTGGCCGCAGCGTGAGGCCTTCTTGAACGAGCTCGAGACCGTGCTCGCCTCGATCCCGACGCGACGCGCCTACTACCCAGGGGCCGCGGACCGCCACGCGGCATTCCTCGCCGCGCACCCCGAGGTGCACCTGCTCGGCGACGCCGCCGAGGGACACCTTCCCTGGACGGTCGTGCGGAACCTCGACCCCGAGGACCGCGGCGCGCTGGCCCTCAACGTCGAGGCGTTCTGCAGCCTTCTGTCGGAGACCGCGCTCGACACCGCGACGCCCGACCAGTTCGTCGACGCGGCCGTGGAGTTCTGCAATGAGGTGGTCTGGGGGACCCTTTCGATGTCGATCCTCGCGCACCCCGACCAGCTGAAGGACCCCCTCGTCGGGGGGCGCGTCCAGGCCGCGCTCGCGACCCTTCGCTACGGGTCGATCGGGCTCAACCTCTGGCATGCCTACGCCTTCGCGTTCTCGACCACGACCTGGGGCGCCTACCCGGGCCACCCGGTGACCGACATCCAGTCGGGGACCGGCGTCGTCGGCAACGCCCTGTTGTTCGACCGCCCCCAGAAGTCGATCGTCACCGGGCCGTTCCGCCAGACGCCGACGCCGGTGACCTTCGCGACGGCGACCGGCGGCGCCACGGCGATGCGCAGGTTCGTGGACTTCGAGCTGTCGCCGGGGCTGACGAAGCTGCCGGGCCTCGTGGCCGCCGCGCTTCGCTGAGCCGAGGTTCAGGCCACGAACGACACGGTCGAGGCGGGCGTCACCGCGGCGCACCTCGAGGACGTCGCGCACGCGATGCCCACCACGGGGTCGGGGACGAACGCGAGCGTCAGCGGCGTCTCACCCTTCGGCGGTGGCTGCACCGTCGAGATCTCCCCGACGCTGCTGCCGCCGCCGACCAGGCAGGTCACCGCGGACGAGCACGCGACGGCGTCGGGCATCGCGACGCCCGTCGGGGCGTTGACCCACGACGCGCCCCCGTTGGTGCTGCGCAGCAGTTCGTCGGCGCCGGTGGTGATCCGCGCCGTCGCGTAGCAGTGCAGCGTGGGGCCGCAGGCGACTGACGTGAGCACCTGGAGTCCGCCGGGCCGAGCGCCGAGCACCCAGTGCCGACCGCCGTCGGTGGAGCGCGCGACGGCCGCACCGTGCGGCGAGGTGCCGACCGCGACGCAGACCGCCGCCGTCGGGCAGCTGAGCGCGGTGCCCGAGGACAGCTGGGTGGGCAGCGAGGAGATCTGGTGCCAGCTCTGGCCGCTGTCGGAGGTCTCGAACACCGCGGTGTCGACCGTCGTCGAGACGAGGCCGAGGCACCGGCCGGGACCGACGCACGACAGGGCCGTCATACCCGAGCCCGCCGGATGCGACGCCGTGGGCGACGACACCTTGTTGGCAGGGTTCACGAGCAGCACCACGACGCCGCTGGGGTCGTTGCCCGCGAGCAAGCAGCCCGCCCCCCAGCACGATGCCGCGTCGAAGGTGGTCCCGGTGATCGCGGGCGTCGCGACGGCGCTCCACGCGCCCGAGCCGCCCCGAGAGACCTCGACGGCCGCGGCCGCGGTGCTCGTCGTCGGATTCGACCCGGCCGCGACGCACAGGCCCTTGGCCTCGCAGGCCACGACCGACAGCGTGACCGACGCGTTGAGCGCCGGCGACCCCGTGCCGTTCGGCGGGGGCGTCGACGGCGTCGTCGTGCATCCTGCGAGCAGCATCGCAGCCCCCAGCGCGGTGGCGCCGGCGGCGCGACGGATGCTCACGGCCCACGATGGTAGGCGCGGCGGGGAGCCCGACCGGTCTACCCTCCGTTGCAGTGAGCTGGATCGACGCAGTCATCGTGGTCTGGGTCGTCCTGGCGGCGGTCCGCGGCAGGTCCCTCGGCGCGCTCGCCCAGCTGCTGGGCCTGCTCGGGTTCGTCATCGGGCTTGCGATCGGCTCGGTCGTCGCGGTTCCGGTCGCCTCGAGGCTCCAGGCCGGCCCGTTGCGTAGCGCCGTCACCGTCGCGATCGTGCTCGGGCTCGCGGTGCTCGCGGCCATCGGCGGCAACGTGCTCGGCCGCTGGGCGAACGTCGCGATGCGGCGCCACAAGCTGGGCTCGGTGGACGCCGCGGGCGGCGTCGTCGTCGCCGCGCTCGGCGCGCTGCTCAGCGCGTGGCTCGTCGCGGGGCTGTTCTCCCAGGGATCTGCGTCCTGGCTGGCGGGACCCATCCAGCGCTCCGCGGTGCTCACGAGCCTCGACGCGATCATGCCGCCGGTGCCCGCCGTCGTCTCGCGGGCCCAGGCGTTCCTGTCGACCGAGGGATTCCCCGCCGCGTTCGCGGCGCTGACCCAGCCGACGACCTCGAGCGTCGCGGTGCCGTCGGCCTCCCAGGCGAGCGACCTGGCGCGATCGTCGCTGCCCTCCGTGCTCAAGGTCATCGCGTCCGGGGGGTGCGGCGTCGTGCGCGAGGGCACGGGCTTCGTCGTCGCGCCGTCGCTCGTGATGACCGCCGCGCACGTCGTGGCGGGTGAGCCGGTCGTCGCCGTGACGACGCCGGCAGGGGCGTACGCGGCGGTCGTCGTGGTCTTCGACCCCTCGCTGGACGTCGCCGTGGTGCGCGTCCGATCGCTCGGCGCGCCACCGCTGCGCCTGGTGCGGGCCACCCAGGCGCGCGGGACGCCCGCGGCCGTCGTCGGCTATCCCAAGGGCGGACCTCTCACCGTGATCCCCGCCGGCGTCGCGGACGCGCTCGAGGCCCAGGGACGTGACATCTACGGCGGCGGGCTGGTCGAGCGCGACATCTACGCGGTCACGGCCTCGGTCGCCCCGGGCAGCTCGGGGAGCCCGCTGGTCGTCGCGCACGGCGTCGCGGGGATGGTGTTCTCGCGGTCGCTCAGCCAGAGCGGGCTGGCCTACGCGATCAGGTCCTCGGCGCTCACCGCGCTGCGGCGCCAGGCGCTGGGCTTGAAGGGCTCGGTGCACACCGGCGCGTGCACACCGGGATAGGAGGGACATGGGAGCGCACCACGACCACGAGGCGGACCCCGACCACGCCGACGGCCCCGGAGCCGCATCGGGCGCCGACGGTCACGGCCACCATGGGCACCATCACGGACCACCCGACGCCGAGGTCGGATCCCCGGCGCCACCTCGCCGGATCGCCGACGGGGTCCTCGAGCTCGACACGCTGCTGGGCGGCTGGTCGCGCGTGACCGCGGGCTACCTGCTCACCGGCCCGCGGCCCGTGCTCGTCGAGACCGGCGCACAGAGCTCGGTGGGCGTGCTGCTGGGAGCGCTCGCCTCGATCGGCGTCGGGGCCGACGATCTCGCGGGCGTGGTGGTCACGCACATCCACCTGGACCACGCGGGCGGCGTCGGCGACGTGGCCGCGGCCTTCCCCAACGCGACGGTCTACGTCCACGAGAAGGGCGCACGGCACCTCGCGGACCCGTCACGGCTCGTCGCGTCCGCGGCGATGGTCTACGGGGAGCTGCTCGACACGCTCTACGGGCGTCTGACCCCCACGGATGCCGCGCGGCTCCACGTCCTCGAGGACCTCGAGGAGATCGACCTCGGCGGCGGCCGGACGCTCACCGCCGTGGACTCGCCGGGCCACGCCAAGCACCACCTCGCCCTGCACGACTCTGACTCGGGCGTGCTCTTCGCGGGCGACGCCGTGGGCGTGCGGCTCCCCGACGTCGGAGTGCTGCGGCCCGCCACACCGCCGCCGGACTTCGACCTGCACCTCGCGCGCCGCAGCCTCCAGAGGTTCGCGGAGCGGCGGCCGAGCGGCGTGGCGCTGGCCCACTACGGGCTGCTCGAGGACCCTGCCGCGCTGCTCGCCGAGGCCGACGAGGTCCTCGTCAGCTGGGCCGAGGTCGCCGAGGCCGCCTGGCGCGAGGGGCGCGACGTCGCTGGTGCGCTCACCGACGCCTTCGCGATCGAGGGCGTCGCCGAGGAGCACCTCGAGAAGGCCGAGGTCCTCTCGGGCGTGCACTCGAACGCCGCGGGGCTGCGGCGGTACTTCGAGACCCGCGAGGGTCCCGAGGACATCCCGTCGCGATAGCGTCAGCCGGCCAGCGAGCGCACCGCGTCCTCGAGGACCGCGAGCCCGTCGTCGAGCAGCGGCTCGGCGATCGACAGCGGCGGAAGAAGGCGCAGCACGTTGCCGTAGGTGCCGCACGAGATCGTCACGACGCCCTCCCTGGCGCAGGCGGCGATCACCGACTTGACCGCCGCGGGATCCGGCGCGGTCGTGCCGGGCTCGACGAACTCGATCGCGATCATCGCGCCGCGACCGCGGACCTCGCCGACGTGCGGCGACTCCCCGGCGAGCGCGGCGAGCCGGCCCCCCGCACGATCACCGATCCACGCGGCGCGCCCCGCGAGGTCGTCGCGGCGCATCACCTCGATCGCGGCGAGCGCGGCGGCGGCCGCGACCGGGTTGCCCCCGTAGGTGCCGCCGAGGCCGCCCTCGTGGACCGCGTCCATGACCTCGGCGCGGCCGGTGACGCCCGCGAGCGGCATGCCCGCGGCGATCCCCTTGGCCGTGGTCACTAGGTCCGGCACCACGGCCTCGTGGTCGAGTGCGAACCACGCGCCGGTCCGGCAGAAGCCGGTCTGGATCTCGTCGGCGATGAACATCGCACCGGTCGAGGTGCACCACGCCGAGAGCCCGGCGAGGAACCCGGGCGCCGGAACGATGAACCCGCCCTCTCCTTGGATCGGCTCGACGAGGACCGCGGCGACGTTGCCCTTGCCCACGTGGGTCTCGATCGCGCCGATCGCCCGGGCCGCCGCGGCGTCGCCGTCGAGCCCGTCGCGGAACGGGTAGCTCGTCGGAACGCGGTAGACCTCGGGTGCGAAGGGGCCGAACCTGTCCTTGTACGGCATGTTCTTCGCGGTCAGCGCCATGGTGAGGTTCGTCCGGCCGTGGTAGGCGTGCTCGACGACGACGACCGCCTGGCGGCCGGTGTAGAGCCGGGCGATCTTCACCGCGTTCTCCACGGCCTCGGCACCCGAGTTGAACAGCGCCGAGCGCTTGTCGTGCTCGCCGGGCGTGAGCCGGTTGAGCGCCTCGCACACCTCGACGTAGCCCTCGTAGGGCGTGACCATGAAGCAGGTGTGGGTGAAGCGTGCCGCCTGGCGCGCGATCGCGTCGGTCACCTCGGGGACCGCGTGGCCCACGCCGGTCACCGCGATGCCCGAGCCGAGGTCGATCAGCTGGTTCCCGTCGACGTCGACGAGGATGGCGCCCTCGGCGCGGTCGATGTAGACGGGGAGGCCGACGGTGAGCCCCGCCGACACGGCGTGGACGCGCCGGTCGTGGAGCTCCTTGGATCGCGGTCCTGGGATCTCGGTGCACAGTGAGCGCCGCTGCTCGATGCCGGTGGGTGCCATCGCCGTGGGTCCTCCTTGTCGCGCCGGGGTCCTCCCGCGGCGCGCTTGCGACAAGCAGGTTAGGCCCGGCGTTGGGCGTACACGAGCGCCCCGTCGTCGAGGTCCGCCGCGGGCAGCTCGACGCGCTCGGTCCAGTAGTCCTGCTGGTGGCGCCACGGCTCGCGGTCGCCCTGGCGCGGCAGCAGGTGCATTGCGCGCCGAAGGTACCCGGGGTTGAAGTTCTCGGGGTCTACCCACTCGAGCCGGGGCATCGTCGAGAGCGATGCGGGCAGCACGGGGGTGGCCGAGGCGCAGCCCAGCTCGTCGAGGTGGCGCAGGAGCCGGCAGACGAAGTCGCCGATGAGGTCCACCCTGAGTGTCCAGGAATTGCGGAAGTACCCGAAGACCCAGACCATGTTCGGCACCCCGGTGAACATCATCCCGCGGTACGTCACGGTGTCCGCGAAGTCGACGTCGGCCCCGTCGACGCGGAACGCCACGTCGCCGAGCACGTTGACCTCGAAGCCGGTCGCCGTGACGACGAGGTCGGCCTCGAGCACCTCGCCGCTTCCTAGTCGGATGCCCTCTTCGACGAACTCGTCGATCTGCTCGGTGACCACCGACACGCGCCCGGCGTGGATCTCCTTGAACAGGTCACCGTCGGGGAGCGCGGCGATGCGCTGCTGCCACGGGCGGTAGCTCGGGTTGAAGTGGCGGTCGACGTCGAGTTGGTCGCCCAGCAGCTCGCGGATGGGCTTGAGGAGCTCCTCTCGTGCGAACTCGGGATAGTCACGCGAGATCTCGTAGAGCAGCTCGAGGTCGTAGAGGTTCTTGCGCCGTACGATCTCGTGGATCCACTCCTCGGGGATCTCGAGGAGCCGCAGCATGTCGGCAACCTCGCTCACGTTCTCGCGGGCGATGAAGAACGTCGGCGAGCGCTGGAGCATCGTGACGTGCGCGCAGGCCGGCGAAATGGCCGGGACCAGCGTCGCCGCCGTCGCCCCGGAGCCGATGACCACCACCCGCTTGCCCGTGACGTCCAGGTCCTCGGGCCACTCCTGGGGGTGCACGACGCGGCCAGCGAAGCGGTCCATGCCCGGCCACGCCGGCGTGTAGCCGCGCTCGTGGCGGTAGTAGCCCTGGCACATCCAGAGGAACCCGCAGCGGATGGTGACGGTCGCTCGATCCTCAGCGCGCAGGGCTCGGACGCTCCAGCACTGCTCGTCGCTCGACCACTCCGCGGCGACGATGCGGTGGCCGAAGCGCACGTGGGGCGTGAGCTCGTCGTCCTCGACGACCTCGTTGAGGTAGCGCATGATCTGCTCGGCGGTCGCGATCGGAGGACCCACCCAGGGCTTGAACCGGTAGCCGAAGGTGTACAGGTCGCTGTCGGAGCGGATGCCCGGGTACCGATGCGTCCGCCACGTGCCGCCGTAGCCGTCCTGGGCCTCGAGGACGGCGAACGAGCGCTCCGGGCACTGCTCTTTGAGGTGGTGCGCCGCGCCGATCCCCGAGATGCCCGCGCCGACGATGAGCACGTCGACCTCGACGCGCTCCTCTGGCTGCGCGGCGGCTGCTTCGGTCCTCAGCGCCACGGTGCGCCCCTTCGCTCTCGGGCGCCCGCGCGACCGGCCCGACCACGGGCCGGTCGCGCGCGGCGACCCACCGGCGGAGGGAGTGGGATTCGAACCCACGGTACCCAGTGGGTACAACGGTTTTCGAGACCGTCCGATTCGGCCGCTCTCGCATCCCTCCTCGAACACTGTGCCACGAAGCGCGGGGTTCGAACCACTGCGGGGCCACCGTGGCCCGACGCGTCGCCCCGCGGCGCCGAGCCCTAGCCGCGACCCGACGCGTCCGTCGAGGACAGGTAGCGGTTGAGCGCGTCGAGGGTGGCGCGCGCCGAGGACTCGAGCTCGCCCTCGGCCTTGGCGATGCCGATCCGGTCGCCGGTGTCCGAGAGGCTCCGCAGCGTGACCATGACGGGCCAGCCGCGGACCGACGCGATCGCGTTGACCGCGACCAAGAAGAACGGGACGTCGTAGCCGAGCTCTCGGAGCGCCGCGATCGTCGCCTCGGCCCCCCCGACGAGCGGCCCGTTGCCCGAGCGGCCGACCGTGACGCGGCCCGCGTAGCCAAGGTGCACCTCGCTGACGCCGTCGTGGACGTTGAAGTCCGTGCGCACGAGCGCGACGCGCGAGGCCTCTGCAGCCGAGGGGACGGGCGCGCGGTTCGCGTCCTCGACGATCACGGCGGCCTTCGGGTAGTACAGCGACGCGACCTGCAGCGCGGTGCCTCGCACCGCCTCGGGGTCCTGGCCGCGGACGAACAGCGTGACCTTCTCGACCTCGCCGTCGTCGCGATGCGCCACGCCCACGCTGAGCACACCCGGCAGGGAGCGCAGCTCGAGCTCGAAGTCCTCCTCGCTGGGCGTCATCATCTCTTCAGCATGCCCTTCTTCTCGTAGAGCCGCGCATCCGCGATGCGGTAGAGCTCGGTCGGGTCGGTGGAGTCCTTGGGCGCCGTGGCGGTGCCGACGGAGAACGAGATGGGCGCGCCGGTGGGCACGACCATGGAGCGGAGCCGCTCGATGAACGAGGCCACCTCCGCGCCTTCGGCGTTGCACAGGATCACCGCGAACTCGTCGCCCCCGATCCTCGCTGCGGTGTCGCCGCTGCGAACCGAGCTGCGCAGCGCGTAGCCGAAGGATCGAAGCAGGTCGTCGCCGACGGCGTGGCCCACCGAGTCGTTCACGGCCTTGAACTCGTTGAGGTCGATCAGCACCAGGGTGAACGCCCACCCGTACCGCGAGCTCTGGACCGAGGCGGTCTGCAGCGCGGCGTCGAACGTGCGTCGGTTCGCGATGTTCGTCAGCGGGTCGTTCGCGGCGCCGTAACGGGCGAGGTGCAACGACAAGGAGAGCTGGCAGACGCTGCGCACTGCGTCGCGGACCACGTCAGGGACCACGTCGCCCGGGACGGTGACGACGCCGTTGATGCCCTCGAGGTGCGCCAGCGCGTCCACGTCGACCTGGCGCCGGCCCAGCCGGAACGCTTGGGTGCCGAGCTGGTCGTTGCTCAGCACGACCGTGGCGTCCGAGAGTCCGTAGCGCTTCGCGAGCAGGTCGAGGACCGAGTAGATGAACCCGATGCCGGCCTCGGCGTTGGCCAGCTCGTCGAGCATCGTGAGGAACAGCCAGGGCTCGTAGACACTCCCGTCATGCTCCGTGTCATCGGCGGCCATGGCACCCACCATTCTCACATGGGCTTGCCCACCACATCGAGGTCGTCGGCCGACCGGCGGCCGAGCCGCTCGAGGTCGACGGAACCAGCCTCAAGCAGCGGAGCAAGCTCCTCTGGGGAGATCGGCATCGAGATCAGGTACCCCTGACCGCGGTGGCAGCCGAGCTCCAGCAGCTTTTCGATCGTCTCTGGGCCCTCGATGCCTTCGGCGACGACCTCGAGGTTGAGCGCGCCGCCGAGGCGGATGATGGCCTCGACGATCGCGCGGTCCAACGGGTCGGTGGTGATGCCCGCGACGAAGCTCGTGTCGAGCTTCAGCAGGTCGACCGGCAGCCGCTTGAGCTCGGACATCGACGCGAAGCCGGTGCCGAAGTCGTCGAGCGCGACCTCGACGCCGAGGGCGCGGAAGTTCGTCAGGATCCGCGCGGTCTTCTCGGGCTCCACGAGCACGGCGTGCTCGGTGATCTCGATGCACAGGCGGTCCCCGGGGATCTCGTTGATCCGCAGGCAGTCGTGGACGAACTCGACGATCTCGTCGGTGGCGAACTGCGCCGGTGACATGTTGATGCGGACCGCGATCTTCGAGAGCGGGTACTCGCGCTGCCACAGGCCCAGCTGGCGGCACGCCTCAGCGAAGACCCACCGTCCCATGTCCACGACGAGACCGGTCTCCTCGGCGACGGTGATGAACGCCGCCGCGGGCAGCAGCCCGCGCGTCGGGTGCTGCCAGCGCACGAGGGCCTCGACGGCGAGCAGCTCGCCGGTGCGAAGGTCGATCTCCGGCTGGAAGTGCAGGCGCAGCCCCGAGGTGTCCAGCGCGTCGCGCAGGCCCAGCTCGGTCCGCGAGCGCTCGTCGACGGCCTCGCGCAGCACCTCGTCGAAGACGACCGCCTGGTTGCGGCCCTGCGCCTTGGCGGCGTAGAGGGCCACGTCGGCCTGACCGAGCAGGTCCAGCCCGTTCTGCGACCCGCGCTTGGCGATGACGACGCCGATGCTCGCGGTGTGGCTCACGGCCTGGCCCGCGATCTCGATCGGGGCGCCGACGACATCGAGGATCCGGTGCGCGCTGGCGAGGACCTCCATCTCGCTGTGCGCGTCGTCGACGAGGATGACGAACTCGTCGCCCCCGAGCCGCGCGGCGAAGTCGTTCGAGCGGATCGACGTGCGGATCCGGTCCGCGATGGTCGTGAGGAGCCGGTCGCCGTTGGCGTGACCGAGGAAGTCGTTCATGACCTTGAACCGGTCGAGGTCGAAGACGAGCACGGCCGTTGGCCGGTGCGCCGCGAGCCGGTCCTTCAGCTCGCGCAGCAGCGCGCGCCGGTTCGCGAGTCCGGTGAGGTCGTCGTGGTACGCGTTGTACTCCGTCTGCTCCTCGGCGTCGAGGCGGGCCTGGAGCTGGACGAGCATCGACGCGACGGCCTGGAGCGCGTTGATCTCCGCGGGGCTCCAGGCGTGGAGCCCGAAGTGCAGGAACCCGAGGATTCCCCAGGTCGAGTCGGCCAGCAGCAGCGGGACGGCCGCGCCGCCCACCTCTTTGATCCCCGTGGACTTCTCGACATTCTGGAGGTAGTCGTCGGGCGTGGTCTCTGCCTCGGGGAGATACGGCTCTCGCAGGTCCTTCATCGCGGCGAAGACGGGGTCGGCGTCGAAGGGCACCTCTCCCAGTGGGTCGATGCCCTCGACCTCGCGCACGGGCCACTCGGCCTCGAGCACGCTGAGACCTCGTGCGAGGTCGTTGTGCCGGAGGAACGCGACGTCGGCGGCGAGGAACTCGGCGAGCACGCGCATCGTCCAGTTGAGCACCTCTTGGCGGGTGCGCGACGACGTCGACATGAGCCGCTCCGCCACCTGGCTGACGAGCTCGTCGAGGCGCTGCTGGTGCAGCAGTGCGCCCTCGCGGGTCGCGAGCGTCGCGACGTGGCTGAGGAGCCCGCCGAGCGTCTTGGCGAGCGCGCGCTCCCTGCTGGACCACGTGCGCCCCTGTCGTGCGACGACGAGCGCGCCCTTGACCAGACCATCGCCGACCTTGATCGGCTCGACGAGCGCACCCCACGCCTTGCCGCCAACCGAGCACGAGAACGATCCGATGGCTGCCTGCCCGTTGAGCTGTGCGAGCACGCGCTCGTTGACGCGGTCGAGCACCGCGTCGGCGCCCGGAGCGGAGAATGCGGCGGGCTCGAAGCCAGGGATCGTCACGCCGTCGCGTGCGACCACGGCGACGATCTCGGTGCCTGGGACGACCTCGACGAGCGTCTCGACGATGAGCCGCAACTGCTCGTCGGCGATGCCGGGGAGCGAGTTCGGGTGGTTTGTCACCTATGACCTGCCTTCACGGGAGGAGAGCCCGTGTTTAGGGTTCCGACACGTATCGTTCTATTTACGTACCAGATTCACTCTGGGATAACGATTCTTCCACACAACCAGCGCGGAAGAAACCCCCTCAATGACCGTTGTGACTCGGTTGCGAATTGGCGCCGTTGCGTTGCGCGTTTGTTGTTGCCATCGCCGACTCCTCGTCGTCTCGCTGGCGACTTAGCAGGTGTGTCAACGGCAGACGGGCACTCAGGATCGACGGCGGCGGGGCGTGAAGGACGCGCATCAGCAGTGCGACGCGCTCGCCGGCCTCGAGCTCGAGCAACTCGTTGAACTGGTGCGTCAACGACACCATCGCATCGAGGTTCCGCTCACCGACGAGTCCGAGGCACTCCTCTTCGTCGACGGCGTAGAGGAAGACGGGGGAGACGGGGTGCACGGCGAGGCCCTGGGCCTCGGAGGTGAGCCAGAACCGCTCCACGGCGGCACCGCCGCGAACGTAGGAGACGGGGTCGGCGCGCGGCACGGTCACGGCCGCGACCGCGGAGCACGTCGCGAGGCCGGCGATCGCCCGCATCCCGAGTGCCTGCCCGGCGCGCCACTCGGCGAGGTGCGACATCACGTCGGGCCGCCGGAGCAGCTCGAGTGACGCGATCTCGCCCGGCCCGAGCTCGAGGGTCCGCACGTCGATGCCCTCGTCGACGTTGTCCGAGCCAGGGAAGCGCAGCTCGGAGAACATCTCGCGGTGCAGGACGGGCGTGAGGAAGCGGATCCGATCGGACTCGGCGAGCAGCTGGGCGCACCTGTCGATCTGGGGGCGCGCGGTCAGGAGCCGCAGCCGGGCGCCCTCGCGCTCGACGGACTTGCTGAGCAGGTTGACGGTGTGGGTGTCGATCGGGGTGGGCTGTCCCATGCGCCGGTTCGCCGCGCGCGTGCGGATCCGCGGTGCGAGCGGGGCGATCTCGTAGTCCCCGCCGTCTTCGATACGCAGCGTTGCGACGTGCCGTGAGGGGTAGCCCTCGGGGAACAGGCGGATCTGCCCGAGGGAGTTGAGTGCGGCGGCGGTGGCCCGTGCGTTGAACAGTGCGGCGCCGATGCCCACGTAGCTCGCACGGAACCGGACGTCCATGGCCGTCGTTCGCTCGGGCACCAGGTAGAAGCGGACCTCGTCGTCGTCCGCCTCGAATCGCCAGGGCTGCGCGTTGCCGCCCGAGGGTGCGCGCCGCGCGGCATCGACGATCGCATCGATGCGATCGGCATCCTCGGGCAGGAACTCGTCGGCCGCAGAAGGTGGCGGGCCGGTGTCGGGGACCTCGTGGACCACGGGCGTCGCGAGGCCGGCGAGGACCTCATCCATGTCGAAGCGGACGCGCCCGGACGGAAGAGAACCCTTGAGCCCGAATCTGCGCACTGCGGCCGCGGCGGTGGCGGCGCCGAGGGTGACCTCGCTCGCGAGCTGCGGCCAGCCGGTGATCGAGCGACCGACCTCGAGCAGTGAGGCCGCCCCGCGCGACGAGACGTCACGCGGCCCGAGGAGGCGAAGGACGAACGGCGCCTTCGCCTCGATCGGCAGCTCGGCGAGGTCCGCCGACGTGATGCCGGGGAGCAGGCCGTGGAAGATCGGCCGGTCGGGCTCGAGGTCGTAGCGCTCGACGTCGAGCACGCCACGATCCGACGTCTCCATGATCACCGGGATGCGCCGCTCCTTCGCGAACTCGCGGATGAGCAGCTTGACGTCCAGCGAGTCGCACTCTTCGATCACGAGGTCGAGCCCGTCGAGGAACTCGGCGAGGTTCGCGGGAGTGACGCCGTCGGTGAACGGCACGGTGCGGACGTACGGGTCGATCTCCGAGATCCGTCGCGCCGCGACGACCGCCTTGTTGACGCCGAGGTCCAGGACGGTCGCGGGCAGGCGGTTCAAGTTGGACAGCTCGATCGAGTCGAAGTCAGCCAGGCGGAGCTCGCCGACGAGGCCCTCCATCGCGAGGCAGTGAGCGATGGAGTGCCCGGCGCTCAGCCCCACCACGCCGATGCGCAGCGTGCGCAGGCGCGCCTGCTCGTCGGTGGTCAGCTTGTTGCGGTTCCTGTCGAGTCGCAGCGCGGCGAAGCCCCTCGGGGCGAGCAGGCGCACCGCGGCGCGGCGCCACGGGTAGTACACCCACCGCTGGCCCTCGTCGATCACCGACTTCGGCGGCATCGGTCGCAGCTCCTCGAGCTGCGCCTTTTGCTCGGGGAACCGGTCGAGTGCCTGCATCGAGGTGTCCTCGCGCAGCACCCGCATCACCTCGCGCTGGGCGCGCGACTCCATGTCCAGAACGATGGGTCGCCACGCGCGGCCCCACGACTGCGCGCTCTCCACGGGTGGGGCGCCGTTGACGTTGGGACCACGCGAGAGCTGCTCTGCCTCGAGGCGCAGTGACTGGGCGTGCTGGGGCGTGCACAGCTCGTGGCTGCGCGACTTGCGCCACTGGACGACCACGGTGCGATACCGGTCGTCGGGGAACGGCACCGACGCCGTGCCGACCATGCGCGCGCCCGTCATGTTGCCGGTCGGCACCAGCGTGTCGGAGACCGCGGCGACGGCGAGCTCCGCTCCCAGCCAGTGCATGGCGTGGGTCACGAACCTCGAGATCGTCGCGACGAGTCGGTGGCCGGTGGCCGCCTCCCCCTTGGAGAATGCGCCCTTTATCTCGATCACGCCGTGGCGGACGTTGTCGTCGATGAGCGAGGTCAGGTCGTCGATCTCCGGGGAAGCGGACATCTCGTCGGTGAGCGCGGCCTGGTGGCTGCCTTCGAGCGGGCCGTGGATCCGCACGCCGGCGACCACGCGATCGTGGGCGTCGAAGCCGAGCAAGAACAGCGAGACGCCGTTGCCCTCCTCGAGGTCCCGGCGCCGCAGCGTGCCTTCGAAGCCGTAGCCGCGGTACACACCCTCGGCCTCATTGAGGTAGAGCTTCCAAAGGTCGGGACGCAGCAGGGGATGGTGCCCCTCGAAGCGGACACCAGAATCACGCTCAGTGAAACTCGCGCCATAGGCGTACCGACGACCCGCGACGTTCGCCATCTTCTAGCTCTCACCACCCAAGGGAACCGGTCGTCGGGACTCCGAGTCGGGACTCCGCTCGGACGCATCGGAATTTAGACCAGCAAGCATCGCGGATCGGGGAACCAACGGTGACTGAAAGTCTTTGTAATCACCCGTGGTCGGGCTTCATGACCGATCCGGACGGTCGTCCCGGGCGCCGGCGGGCGATCGACCGACGTCGCGCAGCGACAGCCACCGGTTTCGAAGGTGGCCGGTGTTACCATCGACGCGAGCCACCGCGCGAGGACGCCACGTCTCGGACGACGAGGTGGCGCGGAAGTGAGCGCCATGGCGAGTGCACCGAACGACGACGCGCCCCGCGATGAGAACCTCGTGACGCTCGCCGCCGTCGACCGGGCGCTGGCCGATCGGCAGTTCTTCTTGGTGTACCAGCCCACCATGGACCTGCAGTCCGGTGCGTTCGTGGGTGTCGAGGCCCTCTTGCGCTGGCGCCATCCGAACCTCGGGGTCCTCGGCCCGGACCGATTCGTCGCGCGCCTCGAATCGACCGGTGCGATCGTCGAGGTGGGGGCGTGGGTGGTCGCAGAGGCCTGCCGCCAGGGTGCAGAGTGGCACGCGCTGGGCGCCCGTCTGGCGGTCTCGGTCAACGTCGCGGCGGTCCAGCTGGCCGATGACGGGCTGGTCTCGAGCGTGGACCGCGCCGTCGCCGACAGCGGATTCGATCCGGGGCACCTCGTGCTCGAGTTCGCCGAGCAGACGCTCATCGAGGCGACCGCTGAGCAGACCTCGCGCCTCGAGGCGCTTCGCGACCTCGGCGTGCGGGTGGCCGTGGACGACTTCGGGTCCGGCGAGGAGTCCAAGGAGCTCCTCGGGTCCCTGCCGGTCGACATCGTCAAGATCGACCGGGCCTTCATCGCGACGATCGGCGCGTCGTCCGCCGCTGCGGCCCGCGTCCATGACCTCGTCCAGCTCGGCAAGTCACTCGGCGTCCAGACGATCGCACAGGGCATAGAGGACGACGACCAGCGCCTCCGGCTCCAGCTCGAGGACGTCGACGTAGGTCAGGGCTTCTTGTTCTCCGTCCCGCACACCCCAGAGGAGATCGACCGCTTCTTGGAGGACTTCGCAATCTTCTCGGGCCGCCCGCTCTGATCCCGCGGCACGCCTCTACGAACACCCTTGGGGGCTTTGGCCCACGGTTACGCTGACCTCACCGTGACCGATCTCGCCCGAACGGGGCTGTAGCGATGCTGGGCGTGCTCGCCGGGTTCTGCGCGCTGATGGGGCTCGCGATCGGCTCGTTCCTCAACGTGGTGATCTACCGGGTACCGCGAAAGATGTCGGTCGTCTCGCCCCGCTCGGCGTGCCCGAACTGCAAGACCCCGATCGCCGACAGGGACAACGTGCCGGTCGTATCGTGGCTCTTGCTCAAGGGGAGGTGCCGCACCTGCGGGAACCCCATCTCGCCCAGGTATCCACTGGTTGAGGCCTCCACGTCGGTGCTCTTCGCCGGGATGGCGCTGCGATTCGGCTACAGCTGGGCGCTCCCGGCGTACCTCGTGCTCATCGCCGGGCTGTTCGCCCTGGCGATGATCGACCTCGACGTCCGGTTGCTCCCCAAGAGGATCGTCTACCCCCTGCTCGCGATGGTCGCCGCGCTGCTCGTCGTCGCGTCCGCGGCGACGGACCACTGGCGCAGCCTGTGGATCGCTGCGATCTGCTCGGTCGCGTGGTTCGCCCTGTTCTTCTTGATCAACCTCGCGAGCGCCAAGCTCCTTGGCTTCGGCGACGTCCGCCTCGCCCTCGTGCTCGGCCTCGGACTCGGCTGGCTGGGCGTCAGCGAGGTGATCATCGGCTTCTTCGCCGCGAACCTCTTCGGTGCGGCAGTCGGCATCGCGCTGATCGCCGCGCGCAAGGCGCAGCGCGACACGCCCATCCCCTACGGGGTCTTCCTCGCCCTCGGCGCAGCGTTCGCCATCTACTTCGGCCCCGCGCTGCACCTTCACCTCCGGCTGCGGGGCGCGTGATGGTCGACGACCGGGGTCCCGAGGGCGCGCACGACGACGCGAGGGAGGCGATCCGCCGATCACAGCGGATCGCGCGCCAGCTCCACCAGCTCCTGGCGGCCTCGATCACGGTCTCGGGGCTGCGCAGCGAGGAGCAGATCCTGACCCGGCTCGCCGCGAGCGTGCGCAGCGTCTTCGACGCCGAGCTCGCGGTCATCACCCTCGACGCCGGGACCGCGACGTCCCTGCAGGTCGCGGTCAGGCGCGGTGGCCCGCCCTCCACCGCCCCGCTCACCGGCGCGGACGTGCCACCGGCCCTTGCCTCCGACGCGCGACGGGGACCCGTGCACGTCGCGCCGTGGCTGGTCGCGCCGCTGTTCGTGGGCCGCGGCCAGGCGAGGGGCGCGATCTCGGTTCGCCGCGACGCCGACGCCGCCTTCAGCGACGACGATGCCGAGGTCCTGACGCTGCTCGCTCAGACCGCGTCGTCCTCGCTGGCGGCCACTGAGCTCGACCGGGCGATCATCGCGAGCGAGGAGCGCTGGCGGGTGCTGGTCGAGACCGCGCCGGTGGGCATCGTCGAGACGGACCGCACCGGCGCGGTGCGCTGGTGGAACCGCGCCGCCGGCTCGCTGTTCGACTGGGAGGTCGTCGAAGACGCGGTGCTGCCCGGGGACGTGCGGGCACAGCTCCAAGGCGCGTGGGCGGCGGTCGCGGCCGGGGGCGACGTGGTCAGCCAGGAGCTCGCGGGCGTGGAGATCGGCGACGCACGGCGCGACCTGACGGTCTCGGTCGCGCTGCTCAAGGCCGGGTCGGGCGATACCTCGGGGCTCCTCACGCTCGTCGACGACGTCACCGACAAGCGGCGCCTGATGGAAGAGCTCCGACACGCCCAGCGCATGGAGGTGATCGGCCAGCTCTCCAGCAGCGTCGCGCACGACTTCAACAACCTGCTCACGCTCATCGCGGGCTACTCCGAGCTGCTCTCCCAGGAGGTCGGTGACAACGACCGGGCGCGCCAGCTCGTACAGGACATCCAGGCGACGACGACGAGGGCGTCGACGCTCACCGGCAAGCTCCTCACGATGGGCAGGATCAAGACGCCCTCTCCGGTCGTGTTCTCGCCCTCCGCCGCGGTGGGGTCCATCGCCGAGGTGCTGGACCGCGTGGTCGGCGTCGGCGTCGACGTCGCCTTGGAGCTCGACGCCGACGCGGGGAACGTCCGCGCCGACCCGGACCAGTTCGAGCAGATGGTCCTCAACCTCTCGGTCAACGCGCGCGACGCGATGCCCGGCGGCGGGAGGCTCTCGATCGCCATCGCGCACGCGTCGGTGGGCGCCGAGCAGGCCGAGTCCCTCGGGCTGCCCGCCGGCGACTACGTCGGCATCGTGGTCGCCGACACGGGCGAGGGCATGGACGAGGCCACGCTCGCGCGGTGCTTCGAGCCGCTGTTCACTACCAAGGGGCCGGGGAAGGGCACCGGGCTCGGGCTTCCCGCCGCGAAGCGCGTCGTCACCGAGAGCGGCGGGGCGATCCGGTGCCACTCGGCGCCCGGGGAGGGGACGACGTTCGAGATCCTGCTGCCGGCCGTGGACGAGCCGGTGGACGCCCACGAGGAGGCCCCGGCGCCCCAGCCGGCCCGTGAGACCGGGACGGTGCTGCTCGCCGAGGACGAAGAGGGGATCCGGCGGCTCGTCGCGAGGGTCCTTGCCCACGCGGGCTTCGACGTGCTCGAGGCCGACAGCGCCGAGGCCGCCCTGGCGCTCGTCCGCGACGGCTCCGTCCACGTGGACCTACTCGTGAGCGACGTGGTCATGGGGGCGATGAGCGGCCGCGAGCTCGCTGAGGCCCTCCAAGGAGACGATCCGGACCTCCAGGTGGTCCTCGTCTCGGGGAACGTGGAGAAGTCGGTGCTCGACGAGCTGGTTCCGGGGTCTGCCGCGTTCCTCGCGAAGCCCTTCCGGCCGAGCGCGCTCGTCGAGGTCGTCCGTGAGCTGAGGAGCCGCCGGCGCCCGGCGGCACCCGTCGACGCGGGGCCTTGAGGCCCGTCCTACTCGGCCGTGTTGGGCTCGAAGCGGTAGCCGACGCCCCGCACCGTGGTGATCCACTTCGGGTGGTCGGGGTCGACCTCGATCTTGGAGCGCAGCCGACGGATGTGCTCGGTGACCGTCGCGCCACCCTGCCACTCGGGCGAGGAGAGCCAGACGTTCTCGAGCAGCTGCTCCCGGGAGTACACGCGCCTCGGTGACGCAGCGAGGAACGCGAGCAGTGCGAACTCCTTCGAGGTCAGCTCGACGAGCTCGCCGTCGAGGTGGACCTCGTGGGTCACCTCGTTGATCTGGAGGTTGCCGAACACCATGGTCGGCTCGTCGGGGTCCAAGGCGGCGCGCGCAGCGCTCGTGCGCCGCAGCACGGTCTCGATGCGCGCGGAGACCTCACCGAGCGAGAAGGGCTTGACGATGTAGTCGTCCGCGCCCATCTTCAGGCCGGCGATGCGGTCGGTCTCGAGTCCGCGCCCGGTGAGAAAGATCGTCGGCACGTCGCTCATGAGGCGGAGCTCGCGGAACACCTCGCGTCCGTCCTCGCGCCCCAGCACGATGTCGAGCAGCACGATGTCAGGCTCGGCGCTCGTCGCCGCATCGATCGCGCCCGTCGTCGACGACGCGACGTCGACGTCATAGCCCTCGGCGACGAGGTGCGCGCGAAGCATCCCTGCCATCTCGGCGTCGTCCTCGACGAGCAGGATGCGACTCACGGGCGTCGACCTGATCGAGTGCTGCAATGGTCCACGTGTGGAGGTTACAAGCGTGGCACTGTCAATCGGTGTCTCGCCTGTCCCGACGTAGCGCACGCCGTCCGGCGGCGCGACCGTCCCCGCTCGAGCGACCGGGCGCCGCCGCAGCGTGTCCGTGCCGCCTCCGACTGTGGTGAATGTCGTCTGTGGTGTCACGGATCGATAGTGCCATGCCGCATGCGCTCCGCACCATCAGAATCTGCGCATTTGCAGGCCTACAAAGGGGTTTCACGAACGAATTGGGGGGGCGTTGGGACAATGTGGACGACCGAGTTATCTCCACCTGTGAACTTCAGAGCATGTCCGAAGACACAAGGGGACTTGCGATGAACGATTCGACCAGGCAAGGCCACTACGGGATCGTTGGCCGACTCGGGCGCGCGGCTCGATTCGCTGCCGTCGCGTCGCTGCTCGCCGTGGGCGTCGTGTCGCAGGCTGCCGGCGCCGCGACGTCGTCGCACTCGAGCAAGGTCGCCGGGTTCCACGCCGAGACGAGCGTCAACCCGAGCTCGGCCGCGAACGCACTCAGCGGCGTGTCGTGCGCGTCCTCGAACTTCTGCATGGGCGTCGGCTACTACGTCATCGCCGCGACCGACCGCACCCTCATCGAGCGGTGGGACGGCGCTCGCTGGGTGCGCGACTCGTCGGCGAACCCGAGCCCGACGGTGGACTACCTCTCCGGGGTGTCGTGCTTCCGCTCGACGTTCTGCATGGCGGTCGGCACCCAGCAGCAGGGCGCCGCGCAGCACACGCTCATCGAGCGTTGGAACGGGATCGGCTGGAAGACGTCGGCGTCGCCGGACCCGGGCGCCACGAACTCGCTCAACGCGGTGTCGTGCCCGCGTCCGAACTTCTGTGTCGCGGTGGGCAACCAGCACGTCGGCAACTTCGAGCGCACGCTCGTCGAGACGTTCAACGGGACGAAGTGGACGACGATGTCGTCGACCAACGTCGGCGCTCGCAACCTCAACAACCTCCTCGGCGTGTCGTGCGCGTCGACCAGCTTCTGCGTCGCGGTCGGCGTCCGGGAGGCGGCCGGCCAGCAGCGCACCCTCGTGGAGCGCTACAACGGGCGCAAGTGGCAGACCGTCCCGAGCACGAACCCGGGCGTCACCGACATCCTCAACGAGGTGTCCTGCCCGACCAGCAGGTTCTGCGAGGCGGTCGGCAACCAGGTCCGAGGGGCCGCCACCCAGACGCTGATCGAGCGGTGGGGGGGCGCGAACTGGATCACCGACGCGAGCACGAACCCCAACCAGCACAGCTACCTGTGGGGCGTCTCGTGCGTGCACCCGGGCACCTGCGAGGCTGTCGGGACCACGCAGTCCGGCGCGACGAGCCACACGCTGGTCGAGAAGCTCGCCGGTGGCGCGTGGAGCATCGTGCAGTCAGGCAACCCCGCGGCCCAGAACGGATTCAACGGCATCGCCTGCGAGAACCGCACGACCTGTAACTCTGTCGGCTTCGAGGGGACGGGCGTCGCCTACTTCTCGCTCATCGAAAGGGGTGCGTGAACATCCGGGCACGCCGTCCGTAACTGCACCACCGAGCCCTCCTCCACTCCACGTAGGGCAGGAAGAGGCGCCGGTGACCGTCACAAGGGCAAACATGACAAACCACCAAAACCCAATTGGGCTCCCCTATGCTGCTAAGGCCTGTGCACTGCGCACAGGCTGCGAAGCACGGACGCCGGCTGCAATTCCGTCGTCTGGGTGGACCTGTATTCCAACAGAAGCGCTGTCAGCACCGTCGAGGGCATGTCGGAGACCTGCGAGGGGTAGTCGTGGCATTTAGGCGCAACAAGCAGAGCGGCGCGGACGACGCACAGTCGCCCGACGACCAGCAGCTCGCCTCGAGGGAGCGGCGCTCCCAGGTCGCACTGGCCGAGGATGCCGAGCGTCAGGCCATGGAGGCAGCCGCGCGCGAGCTGGCCCTGGCCTCCGCCGCGGCCTCCGCGGCCCCCGTCGAGAGGGTCCAGCAGCTCTCGAAGGGCCGCCTTGGCGCCTTTCTCATCGAGCGCAACCTGATCACCGAGCCCGAGCTCGACCAGGGGCTCGCGCGCCAGGAGGAGTCCGGCGGCAAGATCGGCGAGGTCCTCGTGGAGATGGGCGTCATCGACGACCGCCAGCTGGTCGAGGCGCTGTCGGCGTTCCTCGGCGTGCCCGTCTCCAACCTGCGACGCGAGAACGTCGAGGCGGACGCGATCGCGCTGATCCCCGAGCAGATGGCCCGTGAGAACATGGCCGTCCCGCTTCGCGTGGGCCCCGACGGGCTCGACGTCGCGGTCGCCGAGCCCTCCGAGGACCTGCGCGCGGCCCTGAGCACCCAGGCGGGCCAGCCCGTCAGGCTCATGTTGGCCCCGATGAGCGACATCCGATGGGCGATCGACAGCAACTACCGGGCGATCGTGGGCGTCGACAACCTGGTCGGGGCCTTCTTGTCCGTCGAGGGATCGCGCAAGAAGACCGCCGGAGAGGCGGATGCGGATCTCGAGTCCGACGACGCCCCGGTCGTCCAGATCGTGGACCGGCTGCTCACCCAGGCGATCCGCGACCGCGCCTCGGACATCCACATCGAGCCCACCGACGACGCCGTGCGGGTCAGGTACCGCATCGACGGGGCGCTCAAGGAGATCATCCAGCTCCCCGCGGCGATCGGTCCGGGCCTCGTCAGCAGGCTCAAGATCATGGCGGGGATGAACATCGTCGAGCGCCGCCGCCCCCAGGACGGCCAGCTCACCACGGTGATCGACGGCTCCGCCGTCGACGTCCGCGTCGCGACCGTGTCGACGATCGCCGGGGAGACCTGCGTGATGCGGGTGCTCGACAAGTCCCGCTCCGTGTACCGGCTCGGAGACCTCGGCATGCCCTCCGACACGCACGAGACGTACTCGAAGATCGTTCGCGCCCCGTTCGGCATGGTGCTCTGCGCCGGCCCGACGGGGTCGGGGAAGACAACGACGCTGTACGCCACGCTCAGCGAGGTCAGCAACCCGACGCTGAACGTCATGACCATCGAGGACCCCGTCGAGTACGTGTTCCCCTCGATCAACCAGATCCAGACGAACGAGCAGGCGGGGCTGACGTTCGCGACCGGACTGAAGTCGATCCTTCGCCAGGACCCCGACGTCATCTTGGTCGGCGAGATCCGCGACGTGGAGACCGCGAGGGTCGCGACCCAGTCCGCTCTGACCGGCCACTTCGTCATCTCCTCGATGCACTCCACCGACTCGGTCTCGGGGCTGCACCGCTTCTTGGACATGGGGATCGAGTCGTTCCTCATCGCCTCGTCGGTGCTGGCCGTGGTCGCCCAGCGCCTCGTGCGGCGCGTGTGCCCCTCGTGCAAGACCGAGTACCGCCTCACCGACGAGGAGCGCCTGTTCTACGAGGAGAGCGGCGGGCCCCCCGAAAAGGAGGTCTTCTTCCACGGCACCGGGTGCAACTTCTGCAGCGGGACGGGGTTCAAGGACCGCATCGGCGTCTACGAGCTGCTCCAGATCACCCCGGAGATCAAGCGCCTCATCGTGGGGTGGGCGACCCAGGAGGAGCTTCGGAACCTCGCGAAGAAGCAGGGCATGCGAACGCTTCGCCAGGAGGCGATCGCGCTCGTGGCGCAGGACATCACATCGGTCGACGAGGTCGTGAGGAGCATCTACACGCTATGAGCATCCTGAAGGCCAAGACCAAGGCCCCCCCGAAGAAGAAGGCACAGGCCAAGGCGACGGCCAAGTTCAAGTACGTCGCCTTGGACCCCTCGGGCAAGAAGGTCTCCGGCACGGAGACCTCCGAGTCCTCGGGCGCGGTGCACCTCGATCTGCTCGAGCGCGGCTACCAGCCGCTCGAGGTGACCGAGAAGAAGAACCCGATGAACTTCGAGATCACCAAGAAGAAGGTGCCGCGCAAGGACGTCGGCCACTTCTCGAGGCAGCTCGCGGTGTTCATGAAGGCGGGCATCCCGATCATGGAGGCGATGGAGGTCATCTTGGACGAGACCTCCCAGAAGCTCATGAAAAAGGTGCTCTCCGAGATGATCGACGATCTGCGCGCCGGCGACACGTTCGCGGGCGCCGCCTCCGCGCACCCCGAGGCGTTCCCCGCGTACTACGTGGGGATCCTCGAGTCGGCGGAGATGACGGGCAACCTCGACAGCGCGCTGAACCAGCTCGCGGACTACATCGACCGCGACACCGAGGCGCGCTCGAAGTTCACCTCCGCGATGATCTACCCCGGCGTCGTGCTG
>Ga0209698_10000844_pt1 | contig 35352 bp, 12 predicted proteins | sample LitLauG_LLR_2012_FD_187203 | JGI IMG/M metagenome (GOLD analysis project Ga0209698, IMG submission 187203) | Freshwater sediment microbial communities from Pennsylvania, USA - Little Laurel Run_MetaG_LLR_2012 (SPAdes) (version 2) | ecosystem: Environmental > Aquatic > Freshwater > Creek >... | reverse complement strand
CGTGAGTCTCAGGGCCGGAAATTGGTTGCGGGGGCTGGATTTGAACCAACGACCTTCAGGTTATGAGCCTGACGAGCTACCGGGCTGCTCCACCCCGCGATCCAGATCGAATTCACATAATGCCTGAAGCCCAACCGGGTGCAAGCAATTTTTGCCAAAAAACCGCCGTGCCTGTCCGCAATGTTTTGACTGACTCCGCCCATTTCCTATCCTTCCGCCGTGCGCATCGTCTCTGTTCCGCTCGGCTCGCGCCGTTACGAAATCAAAATCGGCGCCCGTTTGCTGCCCACGCTGGGAGCGGAATGCGCCCGTCTCCAGCTTGGCCGGCGCTGCGCCATCCTCTCCGACCGCCGGGTCGCACCGCGCTTCGCCGCCGCCGCCCAGACCAGCTTGCGCCGCGCCGGCTTTGAATCGGTCCTGATCACTTTCCCGGCCGGCGAAACCGCCAAAAGTCTGTCGCATGTTCAGTCGTGTTACGACCAACTCGCGGCACATCGCCTCGAACGCAAATCGTTTGTGGTGGCTTTGGGCGGCGGCGTGGTCGGCGACCTGGCCGGTTTCGTGGCGGCGACTTATCTGCGCGGCCTCGCGTTCGTCCAAGTCCCCACCACCTTGCTTGCGCAGGTGGACAGTTCGGTCGGCGGCAAGGTCGGGGTGAACTTGAAGGCCGGCAAGAACCTTGTCGGTGCGTTTCACCAGCCGCGCCTGGTCCTGTGCGACCTCGACACGCTGAAAACCCTCCCCGAGCGCGAACTGCGCGCCGGCCTGGCCGAGGTCATCAAATACGGCATCATCCGCGACGCGGCGCTGTTCGCGCGGCTGGAGCGGGATTTGCCCAAACTCCTGCGGCGCGACCCGAACACACTCGGCGAAGTGGTCGCGCGCTGCTGCGAAATCAAAGCCGAGGTTGTCGGCGAGGACGAGACCGAGAGCGGCGTGCGCGCGATCTTGAATTTCGGCCACACGCTTGGCCACGCGCTCGAGGCCGTTTCAAGTTACGGAAAATACCTGCACGGCGAGGCCATTTCGATCGGGCAGGTGGCCGCCGCCGAACTCTCGACGCGCCTCCTCGGCCTGCCGGCGACGGACGCGGCGCGCATCCGGAATTTGTTTCACCGCTCCGGCCTGCCGGTCGCCGTCAAACTGCCTCCGGCTCAACGCCGGAAAATCCTCAAGGCGATGCGGCTGGATAAAAAGGTCAGCGGCGGCGAAATCCAGTTTGTGCTCGCCCGCCAAATCGGCTGTGTGGAATTCGGTTGTCTTGTTCCGCCCGCCGTCCTCGATCACGCCCTCGATTTCCAACCTCGACCCGCCAGTTGACCGACCGGTTCGCGCGGCAATGGCCGCGACTCGGTTTTTCCTCGTTCCAGGACTGGTTTTCGGCATCGCCAATTCTGGTGATAGCGGAACCCCTGATTTCCAGGTATGATTCCCGCAACAGCTTGGAACATTGGCAGCAGTCAGTGACTGTTTTGCGCTCAAATCCGGTACGAATCCGAAGCACAACCGAATGAAACCGTCGACGCCGGCAGGCGAAATGACCGCCAAGCATCCCCTTTCTCGATTGTGTTCGTTACCTTTCGGCTGCCGTCGCTTCGCTGAAAAGCCATTGATATTTTGAACCCTTCAACCAACTAAAATATGAATCCCAATTTTCGTCGCTGCCGCCAAATCGTCACCGGCCTGCTGTTGCTGACGGGTGTGTCGAGTGTTCAGGCCAACATCTACAAAGCCGCCACCGCGACGATGAGCGCTTCCACCGACTGGGCCACCACGCCGGGCGGCGGCACTGGTGTCGCGCCGACTTCCAGCGTCATCGGTGAGTTTGGCAGCACGCCTACTTCTGGCAATCTGTCCGGCATGGTGCTGGGCGGAAACACCTCCTTGCTGGGACTGCTGTTTGACAACAACACCGCCGTCGCGCTGACCGTCGCCAGCACTGGTGGCTACACGCTGACGCTCGGGGCTTCCGGCATCAACATGGCAGCGGCTAATCAGAATGCGACCTTCAACTGCGCGGTGGCTTTGGGCGCTTCACAGACGTGGACGGTGAATAGTGGATTGACCTTGACGGTGGGCGGTGTCATTTCCGGTTCGACTTATGGCATAACCGAGGCTGGCGGCGGTACGATCACGTTGAACGGTTCCGCGGTGAATACCTACACCGGCGGGACCACCATCAACGCCGGCACCTTGATTGAAGATTTTTCCAATATCGGCGCAACCGCCAATTTGATCAACAGCGGTTCGGCGCTGACGCTCGGCGGCGGCACGCTGCAAATCAAGGGCAACGCGTCCTCGGCCAGCAGCCAGACGTTTAATGGTCTCACGATCAATGCCGGCAATTCAATCATCACCGCCGCGCCGGCTTCAGGGGCAAACAACCCGACGGTGACCTTGGGGGCTATGTCTGCAACTCCCACGGTGGGGGCAACCATCGAGTTTGTCGGGCCGGCAACCATTAATTCATCGGGGAATGTGGGCGCGACTGCAACCATTACGACAACGACTGTGGGCACTGGCACCCTCGGTGCGATTAACGCCCTCGGACTTGGCAAGAACGGTTCTTTTGCCACAGTCGGGTTGTATGACTGGCCCAGCACTGACTTAGCCAACGGCACAGCCGGAACAACTCCATATACGATAATTGGCGGTAGTCAAGTCACAGGGTTCTATCAGACCACTGGCGTCACTACTGGCGGTAACTACGATGTGAACAGTGGTGGGGTAAATAGCATGGGCAATCAAGGCGGTGCCGGCACAGTGCGTTTCAACTCCGCCAGCGCGTTGACCATCACTTTTTCAGCGAGCACGGCGCAAAACATACAGGGCTTTCTGGTTACCCCAAAGTGTGGTGCGAACAATGAAACCCTCGCGGGCGGATTCGGCAACGGTATTCAGTTCGTTCGCAGCACCAGTGCTGGAAACAGTTACGGCGTGCTCTGGCAGAACAATACGGGTGGCTATTTCAATATCAACTGCGCAATTGAAGGAGGCAGACAGGCTGGACAAGCCAATGGTTTGGTTCAGGCTGGTCCTGGCACGGTGGCTTACCTCCAGCCAAACAATTATGAATTGGGCACCTATCTCAACGGCGGTTACTCGGTCGTCACAATTGACCAAAACTTCGGTAACTTGGCCAACGCCAGCACAGTGTATCTCAACGGCGGCACGGTGGTCGGTAATGCTAATTTCACGATGGACAACGCCGGTGCCAACAAGCGTCCTATTGCGCTGGGGAACAACGGCGGCGGTCTGGCCGCGACGGCCGGCAACACGATGACCATTGACGGCGTGGTGAGCGGCGCGGCGGGAACGGGGCCGCTGATCATCGGCATTCCGGCCTCCAGCGCCAACGGTAATACAGTTGGATTACTCCCGGGTTCGGGAACTGGAACAGCCAACACCACCCCAGTCAGTGCCACCGGCACGGTCGCTTTGACCGGAGCCAACACTTACACCGGTGGCACTATCCTCCAAAGCGGCACGGTAAAAGTTAATGGCATCAACAATCTCGGCGGCTCCGGAACTTATGGGGGTGTTTCCTTCAACGGCGGCACTTTGCAGTATGCCGCCTCGGCTTCCGGCGCGGGTTCGCTCGATCTTTCTTCGGGCAACGGAATCACCTTGTCGTCCGGCGGCGGAACAATTGATGTCAATGGCAATAGCGTTACTTACGCCAATGCGATCGGCAACAGCGGCAGCGGCGCGTTGACGGTGAAGAGCACGGCGGCAAATGGCGTGCTGACGTTGCAGGGCGCCAACACCTACACGGGTGGCACCACCATAAACAGCGGCGGCACCTTGAGCGTGGTCAACACCAACGGCTCGGGCACGGGCTCCGGCAACGTGACGGTGAACGGCACTCTGGAAGGCACGGGCACAATCAGCAGCGGCGCCGCGGTGACCGTCAACGGCGGCGGCATCATCGCCCCTGGCGCCACAGCCTCCGGCAACGGCACCGTCGGCACGCTCACGGTAGGTTCGTTGACCCTGAATGCGAGTTCCACAATCAATTTCGCGTTCACCGCAACCCCCGCCAACGACACGCTCGTGGCCAGCACCTCGGGCGGGCTGGTTCTGAACGGTGGCGCCTTCAATCTCTACACGGCCGGCGGCACCACGCCTTGGACCCCGGCCAGCACGGCCACCTATAATCTGATTCAATACAGCGGTTCCATCAGCGGCACCAGCACATCCGGCGGCAATCTCGACAGCACCTGGACCACTGACAGTGCCAACAATCCGCATGTGGCGAATACCCAGGCCGGCTACACCTATCAGTTTGGGCTCAGCAGCGGCTGGCTCACCCTGACCATCACCAAGGCCGCCACGCTTGGCTCGTGGAATGTGGATGCCAACGGCAGCTGGTCAACCGCCGGAAATTGGTCGGGGGGCGTGCCCGGAGCCAATAGCGGAAGCTCGGGTGACGTGGCCACTTTTGCCGGCGTCACTGCCACCGCTCCGCGCACCGTCACCCTGGACGCCAATGAAGCTGTGGGTTCGATAGCCATGAACCAGGCCAATTCCTTCACCATTGCCGACGGCGGGTTGGGCCATACCTTGACTTTTGACAACAAAGGTGGCGGAGCCACCTTGAATATTACCGCCGGCACGGCCAATGCGATTGGAACGGCGGTGGCCTTGAACGACAATACGACTGCAACAGTCAGCAGCGGCAAATCGCTGTCAATTTCCGGAGCCATTGCCAATGCTCCGAGCGTCAACAAAACGCTGGCAATCAACGGCGCGGGCACAACCATCTTATCGGCGGCGAACAGCTACGGCCCCGCCTCTTCCGGCTCGACTGGAACCACATTGAGCGGCGGCGGAATCCTGCAGGTGGGCAACAACAACGCGCTCGGCGCGGGAGATTTGAGTGTTACCGCCAGCAGCACCATTCAAGCGGGCGCGGCGGGCTTGACCCTGACCAACAATATCGCGGTGGCTTCGAGCGTGGTCGCGACAGTGGACAACAACGGGAATAATCTAACGCTGACAAACGGCGTCATCAGCGGCAGCGGCGCGTTGTCGAAGATCAACAGCGGCACGCTGACCCTGGGCGGCGCCAACACTTTCTCTGGTGGCACCACCATTGGGGCCGGCGTGCTCAGCGTTTCGTCAGACGGTGCGTCCGCCGGCAATGACGGTAACTTGGGCGCGGTGCCAGCTTCGGCTACCGCTAACAATGTCATCCTCAATGGCGGTGACTTGCTGGGCAACGGAACGTTTTCGCTTCACGTCAATCGCGGCCTCGGCATCGGTGCGACCTCGGGCAGCGCCGCCGCCACCGCCCTGATTGACGCGGCCAGCGGCCAGACCTTTACGGTGAACGGCATCATTGCTTCGGCCGGCAACTCCGGGGTGAACAACCTCACGGTCAACAGCATCGCGTCCACTCCCGGCATGGTGATTTTGGGCGGCGCAAACACCTTCGCCGGCACCACGGCCATCAATGGCGGGACACTGACGTTGGGCAATTCTCTGGCGCTACAAGACAGCACCTTGAATTACAACAGCCTGGGCGGCACGCTAAGCTTTGGTTCGCTCACGTCGGCAACCTTGGGCGGCCTCAGCGGTGCCCAGAATTTGCCATTGCTCAATGGATCCTCCGCTGCCGTGGCTTTGACCATTGGCAACAACAACGCCAACACCACCTATGCGGGCAATCTCACTGGCACTGGTGCTTCCTTGACCAAGGCGGGAACGGGCACGCTGACTCTGACGGGCAACAACAGCTATTCGGGTTCGACCGTGGTGAATGGCGGCACCTTGGAGTTACCCGCTGGCGGCGTTATCAATGGCGGAACCTTGGGCGGCGCCGGTTTTTTGGTGGATGGCGGTTCATTGACGTCCGCCGGCACCTCCACTTTTAACAATAGCGGCAGCGCGTTCCTGGAGAGCTCCGGCACGGTCAGCGCGGGCACGTTCGCGGCCAGCGTCACTGATGGCACCCTGATTAAGATCACGGGCGGCAATTTCACCGCCACGTCGGTGACGCTGCCTCGGACCGGCGGCAACGGGACGGTTACTGCCACGTCTCCCATTGCGGCGCAAACTACCACTGGTTTCTATGTCAACGGCGCTTCCGCCAGCGTTTCCCTGGGCACCCTGTATATTGCCACGGCGAACTCTTCCGCCACGGTCCGTGTGGATGCCGGTGCCCTCAGCGTGTCGGGCAAAGTGCTGGTTGGCAACATGGCCAATAACCGCTTGAGCATTCTGCAAGTTAACGGCGGCAGCTTTGCCTCCAGCGACACGGTGAACGGCATTGTGATGAGCCAGAATAACGGCAGCACGCCCAACAACTCCGAACTGTATCTGTCCGGCGGCACGACCACCGCGAATAAAATCGTTTTTGGTGTCAGCAGTGATACAGCCAACAACACCAGTTGGCTGTTCCTTTCGGGGGGGGCGCTTTATCTCGGCAGCGGCGGTTTGGCGGCTGGGCACGCGGGCGATTACACGACGATTCTGCTAAACAGCGGCATCCTTGGCGCAACCGCCAACTGGTCCTCCTCTTTGCCCATGACCTTGGGCGGTGCCACGATTCAGGCCGCGGATGCGTCCGCGGTGGCGCATGACATCACCCTGTCCGGCGTGTTGAGCGGCTCGGTCGGGTTGACCAAGACCGGCGGCGGCACACTTACCTTAAGTTCCTCCGGCAATATTTATAGCGGCGTTACCACCATCAATGCCGGCACGCTCAACATCAACAGCGAATATGCATTGGGTGGCGCCAACTATGGCGGCCTCACTTTCGGAGCCTCTGGCGGCACGTTGCAATATGCGGCCACGTTGTTGAATGGCGTTACGGACATCAGCACGCAGCCGGTGACTCTGACTGGCAACGGGACCATTGACGTCAACGGCCATGCCATCAACTTCGCCAACCCAATCGGCAACAGCGGCAGCGGCGCGTTGACGGTGGCCAGCACGGCGGCGAACGGCACGCTGACTTTGGCCGGCGCCAACACCTACACCGGCGGCACGACCATTGGCAGCGGCGCGTTGAGTATTGTCAATGTTGGCGGATCTGGCACGGGCACGGGCAATGTCACGGTGCAAAGCGGCGGTACGCTGGAAGGCAGCGGCACTGTCAGCAGCAGTGCCACGGTGACCGTCAACAGCGGTGGCATTGTTGCCCCCGGCACAACCGCTTCTGGCAACGGAACCATTGGCTCGCTCACCCTTGGCTCGCTGACCATGAGTTCAGGTTCGATTTACAACATCGCGTTCAACTCTACTCCCGCCAATGACACTATTATAGTTAGCACCTCAGGTGGATTGACCGTAAATGGCGGCGCGTTTAATCTCTATCAAGCCGGCGGCACCACGGGCTGGACCTCGGCTGGCACCACGACTTATAATTTGATTCAATACAACGGTTCAATTGGCGGCACGGGCTTGGATAGCACTTGGACTACCGACAGCACCACCAATCCGCACATTGCCAATCCCCAGGCCGGCTTCTCTTATCATTTTGGCGCAAGCGGTGGGTATCTCACGGTAACCATCACCCAACAGGCCACGCTTGGTTCCTGGGATGTGGACGGCGGCGGCAACTGGTCCGATGCCACCAAATGGTCCGGCGGGGTGCCCGGAGCCAACTCGGGAACCGCCGGAGACACGGCCACCTTCGCCAGCATCCCAACCAGCGCCCCGTGGACGGTTACTTTGGATGCCAATGAAGCCGTGGGAGCGATCACCATGAACCAGGCCCAGTCTTTCACCATTGCCAATGCCGGTAACACGCTGACGCTTGACAACAAAGGTCTGGGGGCCACTGTGACCGTGAGCGCCGGCGCGGCAAACGCAATTCAAACTGCGGTGGCGCTGAATGACAACGCGACGGCCACGGTCAGCAGTGGCAAGTCACTGACGATTTCGGGCGTTGTCAGCAATGCCCTTGGCGTCACCAAGACGCTGACCTTTAACGGTGCGGGCACAAACATCCTATCGGCGGCGAACAGTTACGGGCCGTCGGCTGGCAGCACGGGCACAACCTTGAGCGGCGGCCTCTTGCAGGTGGGCAACAACAGCGCGCTCGGGGCTGGCGATTTAAGCGTTTCGTCCAGCAGCACGCTCCAGGCGGGCACGGCGGGTTTGAGTTTGGCCAACAATATTGCGGTGGCTTCCAGTGTCGTCGCCACCGTGGACAACAAGGGCAACGCGCTCACGCTGGGCGGCATGGTGAGCGGCAGCGGGGCCCTGTTGAAGATCAACAGTGGCACGCTGGCGCTGGGTGGAAATAACACCTACTCCGGTGGCACGACCATTAATGCCGGCACGGTGAGCATTTCAGCCGATGGCGTTTCTGCCGGCAACGCGGGCAACCTGGGTGCGGTGCCGGGTTCCGCAGTTACCAATGTTATTCTAAATGGCGGCGACTTGCTGGCCAATGGCACTTTTGCGCTGCACGCCAATCGTCGAATCGGCGTTGGACCGGCCACTGGCAGCACACCGGGAACTGCACTAATTGACGCAGCGAGCGGACAGGATTTTACAGTGAACGGGATCATCGCCTCGGCGGGTAATACTGGCGCCAACAATCTCACGATCAACAGCGTTGCGACAACTCCCGGTACGGTCGTTTTGGCCGGGGCTAACACTTACAGCGGCGCAACTACTGTCAGTGCGGGCACCTTGGCCCTGGGCAATGCCAGTGCTCTTCCGTCCGGAACAACGGTCACGTTTGGCGGCAGCGGCACGGCGGGCACAATGGATTTGGCTGGATTTTCCCCCACAGTCACCAGTCTGGCCGTTGGCAGCGGCGCAACGGCCGCCAGCCAGGTGATCGGCAATAGCAGCACCTCGGCCAACTCCACTCTCACCCTGAGTGGAACCACCTCTTTCGGCGGGACTATTCAGGACACACTTGGTTCTGGAAACAAAAAGGTTTTGCTGGTTACTGGTGGCGGCTCCGTCACTTTGTCCGGCAACAGCAGCTATAGCGGCGGCACCACTGTCGGCTCAGGGGGATTAAAATTGACCTCAAATACTGGCGCGGGCACCGGCACCATCACGGTGAACAATGGGAATGCAGTACAAAAATTAAATTTGGGCGACGGCGTGACTGTGACCAATCCGATCAGCATTAACGGAACCTATGAATTCCTGGATGTGCCGGATGCCGGGGCCACGGCAACTTACACCGGCCCCATTACGGTGGCCGGCGGCCAATGGCGCATTATGGCTTCAGGATCCGGCTCGTCTCTCATCCTTTCCAACGCCACCGCCAGCTTCTCCGGTCCCTACTTTTTCTGGAATCAGGGGAGCATTTATTTGGCCGGAAATGCCTCCATCATTGATGCCAGTGCTGGATTGGGGCTTGGTCGCGTGAATGCAGCTGCCAGCATCACTCTCAAGGACAACGCACTGCTTAGGGCCACCAGCCTTACCATGGGCGTCGCTGCCTCAGGCGGAATAACTGGCTCTTCGGCGCCGACGCTGACCTTGACCAACAACGCCGAAATGGACTCGGGCGCCTCTGGCATAAACCTTTATGGTGGCACCACGGCCACGGCGCAAAGCACCATCAACCTCAACGGCGGCACTTTGATTGCCGCCGAGTTCACCAAGTCCTCCGTTGGTGTCAACCAAACATCGGTCATTCATTTTAACGGCGGTCTGCTGACTGCGAGTGCCAACGACCCCGGCGGTTCAGCCTTCCTGCCCGCTCTTTCAGGATTCACCGCGGATGTGGACAGCGGCGGCGCGATCATCAATCCCAACGGCCACAGCATAACCATTGCAGCCGTCCTAGAGCATGGCGCGGGCACACCGGATGGCGGTCTGACGTTGAACAACCCCGGCACTCTTGTCTTAAGCTGTGCCAACACCTACGACGGCGCGACCAGCGTGAGCAACGGGATTTTGGTGGTCAATGGCTCCATTGGTCTAGGTGATCCGAATGGCACAGGTTTGGTCACGATTACCAACGCGACTTTGGGTGGTGCCGGCGCGATTGGCGCCGCAACGACTTTCCAGCCCAACGCCTTACTTGCCCCCGGCAACGGCGGCATTGGCACACTAACCTTCACCAACTCCCTCAGCTTGAACGCCGCCTCCACCAATAAGTTCGTTGTGACCACGGCAGGCGGTGCCAGCAACAAGGTTGCGGTGGCCGGAGCCTTGTCGCCTAACGGCGGCGTGATCCAAGTCACCTCCGGCACGGCGCTGCATCCGGGCACCAACACCTTGTTCACGTACGGCACGGTCAGCGGCTCCTTCAATCCGACTGTCGTGTTCGATGTGCCTCCGGTTCACGCACCGGCTTATCTGGTGGATGATGGCGCCGGCCACATCAATCTGGCGGTGACCAACAATTCACCGGTGGCAGGTTCGAGTTTCACGTTGGGCGTCACTTTCGGCATTGCCTCAACGGTGCAGATTGTCGGTGGAAAGCATTCGCCCACCGACGCCGACCATGATGCCCTGACCATCACGAGTGTGACCGGCGCAGCCAACGGCACGGCGACCAGCGACGGGACCAACATCACCTACACGGCCTCCACCGGCGCGACGGACAGTTTCACTTACACCGTGAGCGACGGTTATGGCGGAACGGCCAGCCAGACGATCAACGTCACGATCAGTTCCGGGGTGGGCTTCAACCAGGTCAACGCGCAGATGATCGGCGGCAGCGAGGTGCTGACCTATCTAGGTATCCCCGGCTACCACTATGCGTTGGATGAGACTCACGACCTGACGCCGCCGCCGACTTGGACTCCCGTTACCACGAACACCGCGGCGAGCGATGGAATGCTGAACTTCACCAACACGCCCTCCGGCGGTTCGGACTTCTACCGGACGCGCTATGTGCCGTAAATCCTGACGAAGCCGTTATGACTCAAATTTTAAGACGAACCATGAACACGAAATTGACACTGGGGCTGACGCTGGCGGGCCTGACTTCGGCGCAGGCCGGCATTATTTATAGCAGCGGCACCCTCAACGCGGCCGTCCCGGACAACAATCCCAACGGCTACGCCAGTTCGATTGCAGTGAGCGGTCTGGGTTCGCCCCTGACCAGCGTAAGCGTGCAATTAAACTTATCGGGAGGTTACAACGGGGATTTGTACGCCTATTTAACCTTCGACGGAAACTTGGTGACGCTCCTGAACCGGGTGGGATCGGGCGGGGGAAATACCTTTGGCTATGGGGATGCCGGCCTGAATGTCACCCTGGTCGACGGTGCGGCTAACGGGAACATCCACAACTACCAGAATGTTGCGGGTTACGCGAGTTTGATCAGCAGTGGCGCGGCGTTTACGCCGGACTCGGGCGGGATAACCTTTGCTGGTGCGTATAATGGCTTGAATCCCAACGGAACCTGGTCGCTGTTTCTGGCGGACCTTTCGGCGGGGGACCAAAGCACCTTGTCGAGTTGGAGCCTGGACATCACCGCCGTGCCGGAGCCGGTGAACACCGCGTTGCTCGTGACCGGCGTACTTGCAGCTGCGGTCGGACTTGGGCGTTGGTGGTTGCAAGGTCGGGCACTCGCACTGACGAAATCCGCGCCGATTTCCCACGAGCTTTCAGCCTAAGATGAGCCGGCTCGAACTGATTGCGACCTTGCTGGTTTGGGGGCTGGTTGTCGGCGTCTTTTTGCGCTGCCGGTTCCGTCTGGCGAAGCCCCGGACTGGGGCGTCGCCCAATGCGCCAGATCGAGTTCGTTAAGCTCCTGACAATCCGTTGCGAACTGAGGCTGGGGAGGACAACCTTTTGTCCAGCAAGTTGCGGGCAGCCATGACAGGCTTTTCATCCCCAGTTTCCTGGCTTTTACCGTCGCTGTCCGCTACCACCGGCGTGACCTTCCGCTACCGGGCGATTGACGGCACCGTGCAGCGCGTCACCCTGCGCGGGAGTGGGTTTGTGCGGTGTTTCCTGCAGCATGTGCTGCCCAAGGGCTTTCAACGCGTGCGCCATTACGGCTGGCGGGGCGCGGCGGTCAAGGCCAAACGCGAACGCATCTTGGCGCTGCTAGACTATCGGCCGCCGAGAGTCCTCCGGCCGGTGCCCGTGCCGCGGCAAAACGATGTTCCTGCCCGGCACCCTGCCGGGCGCCCCGACGGGCTGGTGGGTGGCCGTGAAAGTTCGAGTGGCCGACCAAGTGCAATCACCGCGCGCTTACGGTAGCGTCTTGTCGCCGGCGGTAGAAAGAGGCTGGCAAGCGTAAGTGAGTTCAACCAAGTTCAGGGAACAACGGCAAAAGCAAAAGGCAGGAGGACGCTTCCGTAACTTCGACGTGCTGGTTCAACAACGGATTGGGAGGACGCCCCGCTGCGGTCTGGTCCGTTCAATCCTCTGGTGATTGACGAACGTCAACCTTGGCGCCAAAAGCACGCACAATCTCGTCCTGGTCGCGACGGTTTAAGGTTTCTTGGCGCGGAAGAATTGCATGGGATTGGTCGCGCCGCCAACATTGATGAACTGGAACGAGTTGGTCAAAGTGAAGCCTGCCAGCGCAGACCAATTTGTGGTGGTCAGGTTGGTTCCAGTCAGGACCAGGTAGTTGGTCCCGGGCTGGCCATAGACCAGCAGGACGAGATTGGTGGGGGAGAGGGATTTCAATTCCAAGATTGGCGGATTGGCGGAGAACGACGCAGCGCGGTAAAACAACTGCGGCGCCGACTGGTTTGCATCGAACGTGACGACAGGGTTGGTCATGGGCACGCGCCAGTCCAGGAGCCATCTGCCGCCAAGTAAATTCGTCGAATAGTCCACTTCGTAGCTCGAGCCTGGATTGCCAAAGAGGGATAGTTTGACCCGCGATTTGGCGCCGGGTCCAATGGCCAGAAGCGGTTCGGCACCGATGACGTACACCACGCCGCCGGCGGTGCCGGGTTTGGCCGCGGCGGAACCGTCGGCGTTGACACCTTGCAGTTGCGGCAGGTTGAGCGAAGCGATTTCGGAATGCGGCTGCTGGACCGCCAGGAAACCGAGCTGCGCCAATGTGCGTGAAGTGCCGGCGCTCAGGCTCGGGTTCAGCGTCAGGTTGATCGAATACAAGTTGGTTCCCAGCGGCTGCAGGAAACTGGAAACGATTTCCGGTGATACTGCCTGCAAATTAAAGTTGGTCAGTTTCGCGGACGGGATTTGCAGTATCGCGGTGATGTTCGAAAGTGGGAGCCCGCTTTGCAATGTGACCGGCACGGACGAGGTGTAGCCGACCAGCACGTTGGTGGTGCCGAGGGCCAGCAGGAATTCGACATTCACCGGACGCACCACGACTTTGAACTGCTGCGTCGCGCTCAACGGCGGAACTCCGCTGTCGGTCACGATCACCGAGATGAAATTCGTGCTGGGCGCCTGGGCGGCGGCGGGACGCCATTGGAACAGTCCGCTCGCGGAATTGATCGCGGCGTTGGCGGGCGCGCCGGTGCCGAGTGAAAACGCCAGCGTGCGCGGCGGCAGGTTGCTCTCGGTCGCGGTGGCGGTGAAGGAGAGCAACGTGCCTTCGTTGACCGTGAAATTTGGAATGGGCGCGAGCACTGGCGGATTGATCACCTGAATGACCGCGATGGTCACAGCATTCGTGGCGCTGAGCGGCGGTTGGCTGTTGTCCGAGACAATGACCGCGATGTGGTTGGTCGTGCCGCCAAAGGCTGGACTGGTCGGCCAGGTGATGAGACCGGTGGCTGGATTAATCGTCATGCCTTGCGGCACGCTTCCGCCCAAGCTGAATGTGAGCGTTGCAAACGGATTCGGATCGCTCGCGTTGGCCTGCAGCGAAAGCGACTGGCCGGCGTTGACCGAAGCGTTGGAGGCGACGGTGAGCACCGGAATGTAGTTGGACACAACGACCGCGGTTTGCGCCTGCGGTTGCAGGGGCGTGGCTTCGCGGTTGCCAACGGTGTCGGTGGAGATGCTGTAAAACGCGTAGGCGTGACCGTTGGTGCCGCTGTAAAAACCGCCGGTGGCGGTGGTGTGATTCTGCCAGACCGTGTACGGTCCGCCGTTGTCCGAAACGTAAATGTCGTAGAACGCCAGCGGCGCCTGGCCGACGTACGGCGCGCCGCTCCACGCCAATCCGAAGGTGGGCGGACTTTGCGCCGGCAACGCGAACATCGAGCTGACCGGCGCGTTGGTTTGCGGGATGGCAGTCGGCGCGGCGTACACCAGCGTGTAGGTGTAAGTCCCGGCGTTGGTGTGGTAATCAAACAAATGCAGGTTGTTTTCGTCGAGCGGGCGCTGGCCCAGACCGATGAACGTCCGGTCGGTGGTGTAGAAGTTGGGCGTCAGCAGGTTGGTGCCATTGCTGTTCTGCACGCCGATCAGCGGAAGCTGCCCGTTGGCCGGGTCGGGCACCACCACATAGGTGAAGCCGGCCGGGAAGCTGGCGGTGAACTGTACCTGCAAATGGTTGATGGAGGCTGGCGCGTCCGTTGCGCCGGTTTGCACCACGCTCACCGGCTGGATGGTGCCGTCGCTAAGATAGAGCGTATCGGGCAGGCTCAGGTAATTGGGTGTCTCGACCGTTAGAAAATCCGGTTGGCCGTCGTCCCAGGCGCCGGGCGCCTGGACCATGTGGATCATCTGGTGAATTTCCACGCCTTGAATGAGTGATAGCCGGGGATTTCCCAGAGGATCAATGTGCTCGAAGGTCGCTTTGTAATCAATAAACAGCCCTTGCAGCGACGAGATGAACAGCCATTCGCCAATCTTGGTTGACTGCGGTGCCATGTCGCCGAAATTGGCGGTTAACGAAGGAGTCTCAGGCTGGCCGGCCACCTGGGTGCCGATGATCTTGAAGTTGATGAGCAGACCTTTCTCATTGTCAACAATCTTAGGTTGGGCGGAGGTGATCTGGAAATTATGCGCAATGCCATAACCCTGATTCTGCACCATGACGGCGAGCGGGAATGGAACTGAAGGTTCAATCGATGGCGTGAATGGATCGTCGGCAAACACGTCGCGCTGCAAAAAGTATTTGAGATAGAGTATGGGGTTGGGCTGAACGGTGATCGGCGCGGGAGCCAGCGGGATGGTGACGGTGGCTCCGTTCTGCACATAGCTGAAAGTGCCGCTGACCAGATAGTTGGTTGGCGCCTGGGGTGCGGCGTCAATGCTGGGGATGATCGTCCACTGCGCGCTGCCGGAACCATTGGGCTGCAGGCTGCCCGTCCCGTCCACCGCCGTCAGGTTCCCGGACATGACCGGCGCTTCGATTCCGAGCAGGCTGGTGACATCCTGACCGGATGTGTTTTGCACAGCGAGGTTGACGCTGATGTTGGACAATGGATCGGTGGAGCTGTTATTCAACTGAAGCGTCGCGTGGAAGGCGTCACGGGTCAGCACGGCATCCTGGTCAATTTGGAGCACCACGCGGGCGCAGACACTGCCGGCCTGTTTGCCGGAGGCTTGCATCGCGGCAACCAGCCCGTCCAAGGGACTGTCGTAACCCGCAGCTTGGCTGACCTTATATTGGTTGCCCACCAGGATCATGTAATTGGTGAAGGCGTACAAATCCATGAAGTTCGTGTTTCCTCCGGCAGCAACGTTTGTCGGGGAGAAAACGCCGGCGGTCCAGTTGCTGATGCTGAGATTCCACCGGTTGATCGCGGCGACCATGTCTGCATTGCTGACCGTGTTGGGCACCGGCTGCGCCAGCAGATTGGTGGCTTCGTCTGGCGAAATAAACAACCCCATCGGGCTGCCGGGAGCGATTGCGTTGGTGAACCCGGCCATCCACGAACCCAGGGAGCCGCCGGATCCCTGGCTGAGCCAGCGTTCGTCCGGATCCCCAAAGATGTAGTCCAAGAATGCGACTTGGACGTAAGTGCGTGCCAGGTAAACATCACGCAAATCACTGTTGTTAAGGCCGGTCCCGGCAGAAGCGCCTGGAGTCAAAAATTCAGCTCCGGAAGGAGCCACATGGGAGACAATGTTGGTCCAACATTTTCCGATTGGGCAAATGCACCGGAACAAGCTCTGCAAACAGGAGGCTGCAGCACCTATTTTTCCGCCCCAGCAACCAACGGCGGCCGAGGCGCAGTTCTCCGCCGTGGCATAGCTAAACACACCATTCTCGGCCATTGAGCCACCGCATCCCGTGTAGAGGCTCCACCCGCAGCTCACGACGGCGGCGGGGGGCAGGAGGCCAATCAAGCCAATCAAGCAATCCCGGGCCGCGTCATAGCAGGGATCGCAGGATGGTGGAAAGCTGATTTGAAACGGGATGTGGGAGACGCCGCTGTTACCTCCCGGCCCGCTGGAAACCCGGGTCAGTCCGTAGCCGCTGTCACCGCCGCCGCAGTTGACGCAGGAGACGGAATAACTGCTGTAGGAAACTCCGGGAGCACAATCCCCGAAGACGTTCAAAATCGTGACGGGAATGGTGGTATGCACCCCCACCGGGCCGCAAGGATAGGTGTAATCCATGTTGAAGGTGATTGAGCAAGGGAGCGCGCCGGGGGTTGCCTGCGGACTTTTCGGAGCCGAAGGTGAGGCGAGCCGTGTGATGCGCATGGGAATGGTATAAGTGCCGTGCGCCGGCAAATCCCCGAGCGTCGTGGTCGCCAGATCAAACCGGTAGAGCGGACTCTGGCTGATGTTGATGTTCAGGTTATGAACCCCGATCAAACCGTAGTTTTCCACCGTAAACGGAATGTCCAAGTACTGCCCGGGCTGGGTGAGCGGTCCGAGATCTATGGAGGCGGGATTCGGCACCACGACCGGCGCCGGCACGTCCGTTTCAAAAGTGGCGTCAATCGTGATATGGGTCGTGTCTTGGATTGAAGTTGGTATCACCGTCCAGGTAAATGTCACCGTTTGCCGCGCAAGAAACGCCAGCATCGAATTGGTCTGTCCAGCCGATATGACCGCCTCGCCCCGGAAGGGCGCGTGTTGGTTGGCCGATAGATCCAGTTCATAGACGCCCTCCATCACGCCGGACACAAAATATTGGCCGTTGCGGTCGGTGACGCCGCTGGCGACCACCGCGCCGGTATAGGGATTGATCAGGGTCACGCTCGCGTTCGTCAGTGGCGGCGATCCGGCCGCAAAGTAAGTGTATTCATCCACCGAACTGACCGTCAGCGCGCCGTGCGCGTCTGACACAGCAGTAAAGTTGAAAGGCATCAGCAAGCCAACACCGGTGCCGATCACGGACAGTGATCCCGTGTACGGCCCCAGCGCCATGTTGGCATCCGGGGAGAGTAATAGCGTCACTTGATTGGTCGCCCCTGGCGCAATGGATGGGATCGGATTGGTGGAAGCCACACTCAGCCACGATACGGAGGGAAGGTTGATGCTCAACGGCCCGCTGGGCGCACCGCCACTATTGACGAGGCTGAAAGTAACAATCGTCTGACTGCCGCGCAACATGGAAGCGCTAAGGGAAGAAGGATAAGCAACCAAATTGGCGGTCAGGGCATTGACAGTGACATTCACCGGCACATTCAACACCGCGCCTTCGCTGCTGGTCACCTGCACCGTGAACGAGCTTTGCAGGACACTGGCGTCCGTGGCGGTAATTTGCAAGGTCAGGCCCACGGCGTTCTGGCCGGCGAGATAGTTGGTCGTAAAACTCGTGCTGGCGCTGAGATTGGCGGCGAGACCATTGATCGTGGCGGACAACCCGGTCAAAGTCACTTCACCCAAGTTCTGCAGGTTGATCGAGGCCGTCTGGTTGCTGCTTTGGATAATCGCCAGGCTCAAGGAAGTGGGTGACGCCAGCATGCCCAGGATGTTAAACTGATCCTGCGCTGGCGCGCTGGTGATGCCGGGGAAGACCGCCGCAATGGTGTAATTGCCGGCCTCGTTGGGCAGTGGATTGAAGACGGTGCTGAAATTGCCGTTGGTGTCGGTGGTCACGCTGAGGATGCGCTGAAGTCCCCGCACGGTGACCAGGATGTTGACCGGGCTGTTGGTGGCCGGACCTCCCGCCACCAAGGTTGCCGAGCCGCTCAAAGGCACCGGAGTGCCGGGAAGGACGTTGTTGGTTCCCGCCATGACGGTTGCGAAGTAAGCGGGAGCAATCACCACCGGCGTCTGGCTGACGGACGTGTTGTTGATTTCGTTCAACTCGGCCGCGGTGTTGTAGGCGTCTGCGATGACAACCACCCAATATGTGCCGGGTGCCGCCAGCCCGGTTCCCGGCACCACCAAAGATTCGTCCACGTACTGGCCCGCGGCCAGCGGACCGGGGAAATAAGTCGTGCCCACGGGAAAATAATTGGCGGAAGTCGGATCGGTGGTGAGATAGACATTCTGATTCACGCCGTTAGTCAGCGCGCCCAGTCCCTGATTGAGCAGGCGGAATCCAATGGTGAGTGGCGCGGGGGCATAAGCGGTGGCGGGTACCGTGATGCTCGCCACCACCAGATCCGGCAGGCCGAGGTCCGTAACGGTCAGCCCGGCGCTGCCCTGGGCATACCCGGAGGCGGTGGCGGTGATTGTGACTTGCTGGCTGGTGCCTGACATGCCGTCGTTCAAACTGGTGATGTTGAAGGTGGCGTTGGTCTGCCCCGCCAGGACCGTGACGGTGGGCGGGATGGTTGCCTCATTGGTCGCGCTGGAGGTGAGGGACACCAACACATTGTTCGTTGGTGCCGCCGCCAGGGAAACCACTCCGGTTGTGGCCGGGTTGAGCGACTTACCCACAACTTGGTTGGCGATGGTGACTTTCAAATTAGGTCCGCTCTCATCCTGCACGAAGAGGAGTTGCGTGGCGGCGCTGCCCACCGCGTTGCCGCCGCTGTCGAGCGTTTGCGCCGAAATCAAGGCGGTCTTGGTGCCCGTGATGTTGGTGTCATTCACGGCGGCCACATAGAACGAGATGCTGTTTTGAAACGACGGAATCGTGACCTGGGCGGGCACCGTGGCGGCGCCGGGGTTGGTACTGGTCAGGGAGATGGTGACGGCCTGGTCCGTGATCGGCAAGCGGCTCACGCTGCCGATGGCCGCGAACGGCCCGGCGGTTTCCTCGATGTTGGTGCTGCTCAACATCAATGAGAGGGTCGGCGCATTGTTGTTGAGCACGGTCAAATTGGCCGAGGCTCCCTGGTATCCGCTGGCGGAAACGCTGATCGCGTAGATCTGCGCCGGATCAATAAATGTTTTTTGAACCGTGAGCACGGTGAAACTGACGGAGTTGGAATAGGCGGGAAGGGACACGGAAGTTGGCGCGGACAGGGCGCTCGAACTGGAGGTGCCGATTGTTACTGTCACCGGGTTAGTCCTGATGTTCGAGCTGGTCACCGTGGCGGTCAACTTCTGGCCTTCCGTCACCTGGGAGGCGGAGAGCGACAATGTAAGGATGGGCACGTCGGTGTTCACCACCGTGACTTGCGAAGTTGAGCTGAGGTAACCGCCGGCGCTGGCACCGATCGTAACCAGGGTGTCCGGCCCCGGCACACCGTCATCAATTATTGTGGCGCTGAAGGGTGCCGAAGCGGCTCCGGCGGGAATGGTCACACTGGCTGGAACTAGGAAGAGATTGGTTGCGGAACTGGTCAAGGAAACCGCCGCCGCCAGGCTTGCATCACCGTTACGTGAAACCAGACAGCTCAGATTCGGAGTGGAAGTGTTTTTGGTGACACTGGTCACGGGCAAACTTAGAGTGAGGGCCGCCGGCACTTGCAGATCGTTGAGCGCCAGGGCGGCATTATTGGTTGGATTTTGCTCCAACACGGTGTTGCCACTGTCCACCAGGACCGCCGCGCGCAAATCGCCGGACAAGCCGGTCAAAGGAATCACCACTTGTTGGGTGCGAGTCAGGCTGGAGCCGGCGGCCAGGCTGTTGGTAAAGGTGAAAACGCCGATGGCCGGATAAGCGCTTGAGTTGGTGTTGAATTGGGACAAAGTCAGGCTCGCTGGAATCAAATAAACCGTTTCCTGCCACGGTGCGTTTGCGGTGGCGTTACCAATGTTGGTCACAGCCCAACTTACTGCAATGCTCTGGCCGGCCAGGGCGTTTGTGGGTGAGACCACTTGTCCGGCAACCAAATCCGGCAGCGGCGGCAGCGAGAGGACAAGCGGAGTGCTGAGGAGGTTGTTCGCGTAGTTGGTTTCAATCTGCGTGTCGCCTGCGTCAGTATCCGCTATCAGATAAAAAGTGCCGGTCGAGGAACTGGAAGTTTGTGGGATGGTGACTGACTGGCTGACGGCATAACCCGCGCCCGGAGCCAAGGGGAAGGTGCCGGGCAGTGAGGCGAGCAGGGTCGCACCGGAAAGCGAAGTCGGACTGCTGCTCAAGTAAATCTGGTCGCTCCACCCGGCGATGGCCGGGGCGGTGCCGATGTTGGTGACCGCAAAGTTGACGGTGAAGTTCTGGCCGTATTGCGCGGTGCCGGGTGCAGTGACTCGTTCCAGCGCCAGGTCCGCGCCGTTGATCTGAGTGGCGTTGGTGGCATAGGCGGTGTTGTTGGTCAGGCTGATTTCCGGCAAACTCGCCGAGCTGTCCACAACCACTCCAAAATAGCGCGGGCCGAAAATCGTGGCCGGCATGATCACCGCTTGGGTGACCGTGACGGAACTGAACGGCAGGATGGAACCGTTGAAGGTGGCGGTTCCCATGTTATAGGCACTGGTGCCGTTCGTGTCCACCGCGAGCAGGAACTGGTTCAACCAGGGGCCGTCGGCCCGGCCGCTGGCGCTGTTGGTGATGCTGTAAACGAGTTGGAGCGTCTGACCCAGGGTGGCATTGGTCGGCGGGGTGACGGCATAAGGCGCAAGGTCAGGGAAACCGACATGTAGCACCGCCGTATAACTGGTGGCCATACCATAGGCATTCGAGGCGATCGCGGTATAATTGCCGGCATCGCTGAAGTGAAGATTGATGATGCTCAGGTTGGTGCTGGCCGATCCGCTGATCCGGCCGCCGTCCACGAGATTGGTTCCGTTGAACTGCCACTGCAAAATCGGCGCGGGGCCGCCGATCACCGTCACGCTGAACGTGACGTTGCTGCCGGCCGGCACGGTGACGCTTTGCGGTTGCGACGTGAACGCGGGTAGAACCGGATTCACGGTCAGCAACGCGCCCTGGCTCAGGACGCCGCCCGCCGAGTTGGTGACGGTTACAGTGTAGGTGCCCCCCGGCGCCAACGTGACGTTGGAAAGGGTCAGCGTGGAGTTGGTCGCACCTGCCAGCGGAACGTTGTTGCGATTCCATTGGTAGAGCAGGGTGGGGGAGCCGCTCACGCCGACGCCGAGTGTGACGGTGTCCCCGTAGTTGACCGTTTGGCCTTGCGGCTGGCTGATGATTGTCGGCGGCACCGCCGTGAAATTGGTCGAGATTGTGGAAAGCGTGAGTTTCGTAGCGGAGAGCGTCGGCGTGAACGCCACCCCGCTGCCCGCGTTGAGTCCGCTGTAATCCGTGAAACTTCCAGTAAAGCCGCCGTAATTCATCACGGCATAGGTGGAGTTGGTTGCGGGAACAAATCCGTTCAGCAATACCGCGCCCGCGCCGCCGGCGAGATTGACGGTGCCGGCGAGGTTGATCACACCAAAGGTGTTCGTGCCGCCGATCCCAAACCGAAGCAGGCCGGCGTTGAAGGTGGGCGTGGTGTTGAAATTCAGGTTGCCGACGAGCGTCTCGATGGTGCTCGAATTGACCATCGTCACGCCGCCATTAAAAACGGTGCCGCCCGCGGGATTTCCGACCGACTTGCGGAAGGTGCCGTAGTTGTAAAACGTGGAGCCGCTGGCGCCGGCGTCGTTCTTGAAGGTGTAATCGCCCTGGCAGTCCCACAAACCGTAATTGTAGATTTGTGTTCCGGGATTGCTGCCGCCGTCGGGATAGCCGCTGCTCCAAACGAACGTGCCATAGTTGGTCACCACCAGGTTATATAAAAGCATGTTGTTTCCACCACCCGCCATGACCACGGTGCTATTGCTGGAAATGGTTACCGAATTTGCGCCATACCAGTAGCCGTTCTGCCAGGTCAACGCGCCTTTGACGACGTTGTTGCCGACGAGATTGCCGGCATTTTGGATCACGTTGAGCGGCGTCAAGGTGCCGTTCAGGTTGAAATTTCCGAAATTCAGATAGGTAAATGCAGTGCGGTTGGTCGTGACGTAGCCGCCGGTGAAATTGCCGCCGCCTTGCAACAACAGAGTTCCCTGCTGCACATCCAGCACGCCGCTCACGAGGTTGAAGTTGACGCCGTTGTTCAATACGGTCTGGCTCGTATTGGTGCCGGCGGATTTTCGGAACGTGCCGTAGTTATAAAACATCGTGCCGCTGGCGCCGCCGTCGTCCTTGAATGTGTAATCGCTCTGGCAGTCCCACAAACCGTAGTTGTAGATTTGCGTCCCGGGACTGCTGCCACCGTCGGGATAGCCGCTGCTCCAGACGAAGGTGCCGTAGTTGGTGACCGGCAGATTGTAGAGGAGCATGTTGTTCCCGCCGCCGGCCATGACCACGGTGCTGTTGCTGGAAATGGTTACCGAATTTGCGCCATACCAGTAGCCGTTCTGCCAGGTCAACGCGCCGCGAATGACGTTTGTGCCAACGAGATTGCCGGCGTTTTGAATCACGTTGGATGAAGTGATGGTGCCGTTGAGATTGAAGTTGCCAACGGAAAGCACGGTCAAGCTGTGGGAGTTGGTGGTGACGAAACCGCCCGTGAAATTGCCGCCGCCCTGGAACGCCAGCTCCAAACCGCTGGTGCCGTTCTGCACGTCAATCATGCCGGCCAGTTGATTGAAAAATACGCCGCTTGCGAGGAGCGTGTAGGTGCTGCCGATGCCCGCGCCACCAGATTTGCGGAAGGTGCCATAATTGTTGAACACGGTGCCGTTGGCGCCGTAGTCGTCGGTTAAGGTCAGGTCCCACTGCGAATCCCACAAGCCGTAGTTGTAAATCCTCGTCCCAGTGCCGCCGCCGCCGCGAATCCTGCCGCCGCTCCAAGCCACCGCGCCGTAGTTGTTGATCACTGTGTTCGCCAGGTCGTGGTCGCTGCCGCCGGCGATCAGCAATGTCGAATTGACCAGAACCGTCACGGATGCCGCGCTGTTCCAGTTGCCGGACTGCCAGGTCAACGCGCCGTTGATGACATTGGTGCCCACCAGATTGCCGGCGTTTTCAAATACGTTGGTGGTTGTCACCGTGCCGTTGAGGTTGAAATTGCCTGAAGACAAAACAGAAATTCCGTTGACGTTGGTGGTGAAATAACCGCCGGTGAAATTGCCGCTGCCTTGAAACACCAGTTCAAGTCCATTCGTGCTGTTCTGCACGTCAATCATGCCGGCCAGTTGATTGAAAAACACACCGCCCGCGAATAGCGTGTAGGTGCTGCCGATGCCTGCGCCGCCGGATTTGCGCAATGTGCCGAAGTTGTTGAAGATGGTTCCGTTGCCGCCGTAGTCGTTGTTGAAAGTCAGGTCCCACTGCGAATCCCACAGGCCATAGTTGTAAATGGCCGTGCCGGGATTGAGGCCGCCACCGCCACGAATCCGGCCGCCGCCCCAGGCCACCGTCCCGTAGTTCGTCACGACTGTGTTTTGCATGTCGTGGTCCGCGCCGCCAGCCACCAGCAACTTTGAGTTGGCGGTGATTGTTACGGAAGCGGCGTTGTTCCAGGATCCGCTCTGCCAGGTTAGTGCGCCGTTGATGAAACTGGTTCCGGCCAGGCTGCCGCCGTTTTCCCAGGTGTTGGTCCCGGTCACCGTGCCGTTGAGATTGAAACTGCCCACTGACAAAACGGTCAGACCGAACTGGTTGGTGGTGATGTAGCCACCGGTGAAGTTGCCGCCGTTTTGAAAAGCCAGTTCCAAGCCATTGGTGCCGTTCTGTACGTCAATCACACCGGCCAGTTGGTTGAACGTCACGTTTTGAAATATCGTGGCGTTGGCAAACTCGCTCGCCCCTCCCGATTTGCGGAAGCTGCCATAGTTGTTGAACACCTCGCTGCCGCCATAGCCGCACAGGCAGAAATACTGGTCGCTCTGCGCGTCCCACAAACCGTAATTGTATATCGTGCCGCCGTTGCCGCCGCGGATGGTGCCGTTGTTCCAAACCAACGTGCCGTTGTTGGTAAAGGCGCAGCCGGCGAGGTCGTGATTATTCCCGGTGGTAACGATAAGTGTCGAGTTAGGGGAGATGGTCACGGATGGCGCGCTGTTCCAGTTTCCGTTCACCCAGGTCAACGCGCCTTGGATGACATTGGCGCCGACCAGATTGCCGCTGTTCTCCCAGGTGTTGGTTCCTGTCACCGTGCCGTTCAGGTTAAAATTTCCGACGGACAGAACCGTCAAGCCGAACTGGTTGGTGGTGATGTAACCGCCGGTGAAGCTGCCGCCGTTTTGAAAAGCCAGTTCCAATCCATTGGTGCCGTTCTGCACGTCAATCATGCCGGCCAGCTGGTTGAACGTCACGTTCTGAAAGATAGTGGCATTGGCAAACTCGCTCGCCCCGCCCGATTTGCGGAAGGTGCCGAAATTATTAAACACCTCGCTGCCCCCGTAGCCACAAAGGCAAAAATACTGGTCGCTTTGCGCATCCCACAAGCCGTAATTGTAAATGGTGCCGCCGTTGCCGCCGCGGATGTTCCCGGCGTTCCAAACCACCGTGCCGTTGTTGGTGAAGATGCAACCGGGCATGTCGTGATTGTTCCCGGTGATGATGTTCAAAATGCCGCCGGGGGCCAGTGTCAACGTCCCGGCCAGCGAACCGCTGGACGTGGCGGACCAAGTGTAGGTGCCGTTCAGCACGGCGTTCGTGTTGCCGACCAGCGTGCCCCAATCCACCGTGAACGAACCGCTGGGATAAACGCTCATCGGCCCGTTCAGCGCCAGCGTCTGGCCGTTGAGAGACAGTGTGGTGGTGCCGACGAAAAATCCACCAACATTCAGGCCGGCGACCGTGGTGCCGCTGTTGAGGTTCACGGTGACGCCCAGATTGGTGATGGCGGCGGAGTCGTTCGCTCCCGGCACGCCGTTGGGATTCCAGTTGGCGGCGGTGTTCCAGTTGCCGCTGGCGGCGTTGGTCCAGTTGTAGGAAGTGGCGTGCGCGGAAGCGTTGGCTAGAAGCAGCAACGCCATCGCCGTGGTCGCGATACCTCGGAGCCTTGAAAACGGGTTTTTCATATTTGCATAATATCCAAAAAAGCTCTGACTGTTTATCCTCCAAGACGAAGCTCAATTATCAATCAACTTCTCAAAAACATCTTCGGCTGCACGGCTTGGTTCCCAATGCGGGGCTTTATACCGCTAAACAAATGAACATTCAATACGAAAAAATACGTACGTAGAAGTGCCTAGGTTTAATTGGAACGGAAAATTCGGCGAGTTCTTGGAGCAACGTTAAGCGACGGACCGCGGAGGATTTAAGCGAGGTGAATATTGAATTGTGCGCTTCGATTTGCACAAGCTGAACACAAAGAAACAACGTCAACTGCTCTCGGCGGATCGGGCCGGATGCAAGTGTCTGCAATCGAAGGATTGGCCAGCCCCCGCCGATTTGGCACGCGTCATGCCAAAGATCGTTCAGGTTTTTAAAGCATGGCTAATTTCAGCCATCAAACAAACTGGACGCGATGAAATTGAATCTCTCGCCGCGCGATATTCGGCTGGATGCCCTCCGGGGGTTGCTTCTGGTCATCATGGCGGCGGTGCATGTGCCGACGCCGCTCTCCCACGCGTTGCAGGAACCTTTCGGTTATACCAGCGTGGCCGAAGGATTCATTTTCCTGAGCGCCTGTCTCTCCGGTCTGGTTTACGGCAACCTGTTGCGGCAATCCAGTTGGCCGAGCATGGCCCGGCGGGTGTGGGAGCGCACCCGTTTGATTTACCTGGTGCATCAAGGGTTGTTGATTCCCACGGCGTTGGCGGCTTGGGCGATGGCCCGGCGCGTGACGCCGTTGATGAATCATTTTCATGATTTCCTCCAACATCCTTGGAGCAGTCTGGCGTTGATGCCGTTGCTCCTGCACCAACCGCCTCTTTTCGACATCCTGCCGATGTATGTGATTTTACTGGGCGTGACGCCTTGGTTGTTGGTGCTGGCCGGGCGGCACGGGTGGTGCGGGTTGCTTGCGGTATCCGGGTTTGGCTGGCTCGTGGCGCAAGGTGACTTTGGCTGGTTTCATTCCCATCTGTCCGCTGGTACCGGTCCGCTCCGTCTCGGTTCCTTCAATTTGCTCGCCTGGCAATTCTTGTGGGTTGTCGGCTTGGCCCTGGGAGACACGGTTCACCGCTGGCCGCCGCGGTGGCGCGAGCGGAGTCGGGGAATCGGCGCGGTGGCGGCGTTGCTCGTGGGGGTTGGATTGCTGGCGCGTCATGGTTTATGGCCGCAGGCTTGGTTTAATCCAGCCATTTATCTGTGGATGGATAAGTGGACGATGGGTCCATTGCGGCTGGTGAACTTCACCGCCTGGGTGGTTTTGTTGCTGGTCTGGAATCCCAAGTTGCCCCAGGCGTGGTTGGCGCCGGTCGCCTTGCTGGGCCGGCATTCTCTGGCTGTGTTCGCCTTCCATTTGCCGCTGGCGATCGCCGCGAGCACGATGATTCAATTGTTTTTCTTTTCGAATGCGGCCCGCAGTTGGATCGGCGTGATGGTCGTGGCAGCACTGTTTCCGTGGGCAGCCTGGCTGGAACACCTGCGTTGGCGCGCGATAAATCGCCCAGTTCCAACTCCGGCGGAGCAAACAGGCCGGGCGGTGGGGCAGGGCGCGCTGGCGTTTCCGAATGCCCCGCTCGAACTGCCCAGCGGCATCTAATGCGCCAGCCGCGAGGTCATCGCATAAATTATCAACAGCAGCAGCAGCACGCCCATTCCAAAAAAGAAATACCCGAAGGCGCGGGCGATGTTTTTCCAGCTCAGCCATTCGTCGCGAATGCGGTGCTCATCCAGGCGGCCCTCGGCCACCAGCCGGTCGTACCAGCGTTTGCGGTCGTGGAGCATTTCCGTTTTGGAAACCCGGCCGGAGAAGATGACCGTGTCCATCGGGAATTTCTCGATGCGGAAATGCGTGTTGAAAAAGTGGATCGAAAAGATGAAGCCGGCCGCGAGCAGCGCTTCGTCCGAGTGAATGACGAGCGCGATGTTGAGCACCCAGCCCGGCAGGAAGCGCGTGAAAAATTCCGGGAACCACATCAGCAGTCCGGACGTGCCGATGATTAGCACGCCCCAGAACACCGCGAAATAATCAAATTTTTCCCAATACGTCCAGCGGTCGAACGAAGGTTTCTGGCCTTTGCCGAAAAACCACTTGTTGTGCGCGACGAAATCCTTCCAGTCCTGCCAGGTCGGCACCATTGAGTCGGGGCCGAACAACACCGGCCACAGACGCTTGAGCCGGATTCTGCCGTCCACCGGATTGCGCAATCTGGCTTTGCCTTTCCACGCCTTGCCGACGAGTGACGCCAAGTGCAGGCCAAAGTAAAGGAAGGTCACAATGGCGCCAAACCGATGGAGCGTGCGCGCCGTTTCCGCGCCGCCAATGACCCGGAAAATGACTTTGGCCCAGTCGGTATAAAAGAACTTAAGCGGCATGCCCGTGACGACGAGCAGCAAAAAACTGGTCACGACGAGGAAATGCAAGAACCGTTCAAACGGCACGAAACGAGTAAACCATTCGGTGTCATTCTCGGTTTTCGCCTTGGCCTCATGGAATTTTTTGGTGTCCGTCAGGAAAAGGTAAACCACGCGGAAAAGCCAGGCGACGGTGTGCAAACCAAAGAAGGTAAACACGCCGATCAGCAAGCCTGTCATGCCCAGGAACACCAGATGCAGGAGCGGATAATTCTTTCCGTCCATCGGATTGGCGTGCGGCTTGTATTGCGTGAAGCCGACGGTTGCGCCGGGATGGCATTTCTGACAGGTGGCGACAATGTTGGTTTGCGAAAGGTGCGATGCAGGATTGGCGGGCGGCAACACATCATGGTGCCCGTGGCAGTCGTAACACGCCGCCACTTCCGAAGCCACCGCAGGTTTGCCCAGTGCCATGGCCTTGCCATGATAAGTCTCCCGGTAGTGTTCGAGCCGATCCTCATGGCATTTGCCGCAGCGCTGGTCGCTGAGCATTTTGAAATGCCCGTTCTGCGGCGTCTCTACGTCATGCGCCGTATGGCAATCCGTGCAGACCGGCCCGCGCTTGTCGCCTTTAGCCAGAAGTTGGCCATGCACACTTTGATTGTAAATCTCCTCGATCCCAACGTGGCACTTGCCGCAGGTTTTCGCGATGTTCGCGTGATTGATCGGCGCATCGCGATCCACGCCGCGCTTGATGTCGTGGACGCCGTGGCAGTCGTTGCAGGACGGCGCGACGACCAGGCCCATTTTCATCAAGGCGCGGCCGTGGATGCTCTCCGCGTATTGCGACGCCGCTTCCGGCCGCCTCATTTCGTATTCCTTGGTCAAACCGGCGTTGTTGTGACATCTCGCGCAAGTCTTGGGGAGATTGAGCTTGAAAACTGGCGAGGCTGAATTGGTGACGGCAATCACGTCATGCCCGCCGTGGCAATCCCAGCAGTTCGCCGCACCGGACGCGCCCAACTGGTGGCTCAAGCCATGGATGCTCGTGGCGTATTCCTTGGCCTCCTTTTCGTGGCAGCTTCCGCAATTGGGCGGCGGCAGCTTGCTTTCATGCACCAGATCCTTGATGCCTTCGTGGCAGTCCACGCAATTCAATTTTGCGTGAATGGATTTGGTGAACGCGTTGGTGGGGAAAATCAGCGCAACAATTTTTCCGTCCACCTTGCGCGTCGTGGTCGGATCCAGATGGCAGTCCAGGCAGTCGGCATTTTTGAAAACCTCGGCAGCGCGAGCGGAAAAGCATCCGAACGCGACATAAAGGAACACGACCACGGCGCGGGCAAGCTGTCGCGCCGATTGATGATCTGCCGTCCTGCCGATTGATAATCTGCGAGACGGCAGGCTGTGAGTCTGCGCCAAGTTGGTAGCGGGTCGCCTACAACCCGCCGGTGTGGCAGTCGTTGCAGGCGCCATCCACCGCGTCGCCCGGATGTTTGAATTTCTGTCCATTGGGAGAAAGCAAATCCAGATCGGCCCCGCTGCCTTGAGTGAGGATGGTGTGGCACGTGTTGCAGTCGCTCGCCTTGATGCTGCGCTTGCCGTCGGCGCTTTTGTGCTGGCCGTCGTGGCAGCGGAAGCAGCCCGGCCAGTCCTTATGTCCGATATTGTTCGGATATTTCTCCCAGGAGGCGTTCATCTCCGGGAAAAAGTTGTCTTTGTAGATTTGCTGGACGACATCAATCACCGGCTGGATACGCGGCTCGTTGGGATATTGTTCCGCGAGATGCGTCGCGATGCCCTGCAGCGCGGCGGTTTCGTTCGGGTATTTCCGCGTGAGGGTGAAGACCGCGTTGGTCTTGATCCAGCGCAGCGAGCGATCAATCCGGCCGAGTGAGATCTGCAGGTTCACCGCGTCGTTCGGCGACTGATAGGTGTGCGCCGGCCGGTTGTGGCAGTCCATGCAATCCACCTTGCGGACTATTTTCTCGTCCACGGAGTTGGTGTAACTGCGCGTGCGGTATTCCGTGACAACGCCCTGCGAATCGGTCACCCGCACCCAGGGAATCTTCTGGCGGGCCGGGTCGGTGGCGATGTATTCGACTTTGTTGCCGACATTCATATGCCAGTGAATGCCGCCGACCGGCCCGTGGGTCGGGTCGCCACCGCCAACTTTCATCGTCAGCCGGACGGAAAACGGCGTGTTGGTCTCGTCGCCGAGAAAGTAGTTGTATGTCTTGTCGAGATTGCCGACGAATTTCTTCGGCCAGTGGCATTGCTCGCAGGTCTCCTGCGCCGGCCGCAGGTTTTTGATCGGCGTCGGCACGGGCCGGGGATATTTATTGAAGGCCACGGCATAAAGTTGATACGTCCCCGAGATTTTCGCCTTCACAAACCATTCCGCGCCGGGGCCGATGTGACATTGCACACACGCCACGCGCGCATGCGAGCCGTGCTGGTAAGTCACCAGTTCCGGCTGCATGACGGTATGGCAGGCTTGGCCGCAAAATTGCACGGACTCGGAATAGTGATAGGTCTGGTAGCTGCCCACCGCGGACAGGAGCAGAAACACGACGCTGGCGGCGACAAAAATTATCATCTTCCGGCGGTCCTGGGGGCGGGAAAGATCCACGACCACCTTGGGCAAGATCCCCGCCGAAGTGCCAAGTTTCTTCCGTTCGCGCAACGCGCCAACCGTCGTCAGCAGCAAACCCAAGATCAGAAAACCGGGGGCGATAATGTAGGTGAGCAGGCCGATGTATGGATTGGACGAGTGCGCCATCGTGTCCAACAGCACGAGAAGCACGAAGGAGAAAAGGCTCCCGATGACGATGACGAGGCCGGTCAGGCTGAGCCAGTTGCGCAATAAAGATGGACGCGTGCTGGACGGCGCTGGATTGTCAGTATTCATTTTATGTTCTTTTCACCGGAGGAAAACAAAACCGATCCGTAAGGCTGGTGGGCGTTTTTACTTTCCCGCCAGTCGCGTGGTGCGTCAGGTCAAGGGCCGGACCGTTTACTTTTTGCCAAAGGCCCGCATGTAATCCACCAGGCCTTTGATGTCGGCGTCGGTAAGTCCATCCGACGGCTTCATCAGGCTCTTGCCTTCTTTGTCTTTCAGCCCTTCCTTGATGGCTTTGATTGCATTCTCATCCTTCAGTTCTCCCTGAACCTTGGCGTCGGAGTAATCCTTCGCGCCAAGTTTCTTGCCCATCTTGGTGTCGCCCTTGCCATCCGCGCCGTGGCACTTGGTGCAATCTCTTTCGTAGAGCGTCTTGGCGTCGTCCGCCCGCACGGTGAGCGCCATGACTGCCAGGATCGCCAAACCAGAAACGAGTAATTTTTTCATACGCTTGCTCAACTTTTCTTTGCGAAACACTCTTTTTTAATTTCGCAGCCTCAGTTTTTCATCATTCCTTTGTCAGGGCATTTCCAATCTTGCCAAAGGCTGGACATTTGTTGCGTTGGCCGAAACAGTTTGCGGGTAGGCCGGAAACCAAAACGAAGTTGGTAATTTCGGTTTGTGGTTTGCGAACTCAGGTTGATTCTTTTGGAAGTTCAGGGAAGCAGGCTTGCTTTGATCGGTGTGGAATCAATGCAACCACGGATGAACCGCGCCAAGAGATTGGGTTCTGAATCCAAGCCGGTTGCGCCGGTAGAAACCAACTGCTTTATTTGGCGGCGAGGTTGAAAATCGATTTTGCTTTGCCTAGCAGGCTGCTGCAAAACGGGTGATTTTTTGCCTGAACTGATTTTTGGTCAGGGTTAAATCTATTACGTGTCGCTGCGCAGCACGGATTTTTGCTCGGCGGATGTCTCGCTTGGCTGCTTTGAGCGGGTCTTTTGTCCGGTGTGAGCCGCCCACTGATCGATCGCGCCCTTCAGCCGGCCTGCAAACTCAATCCCAGATTGGTTATCCGCAGCAGATTGTAAGTCCCTGCCACGAAATAGGCCCAAGCTTGCGTCCGTTCCACTCCCCGATAACGGCTGCGTCTCAATCCGCCCACCGTTTTCATCCAGCCAAAGATTTCTGCCACCCTTTTGCGCAGGCGTTGACTGGTGCGATACCCAACACGACGGATCGTCCTTCCGTCCAAACCATCAACTTGGGTTCGGTCTTTACACGCCGCGTGCGGCGAGATTTCTCGCTCCCGGCACCCGGCCACAAATTTCTTTTGGTGATACGCTTTGTCCGCGCCCAGCGTCGTAATCTTGGCGGCGTGCAGTTCCCGGTGTTCGTCCACTTGGGCCAAGGCCACCGTCGGCTCATCCTGCGCAATCGGATTATGCACGGTGATGGCGGCGCACAGGCCGTGGCGGTTCTCCATCAGCACCTGAGTCCCAAAACACAACTTGCTGGCCTGACCATTGGCTTTGCGATACAGCACACTCTCCGGGTCGGTCGTGCTTCGATGCGTGTCGTTGCGGCGTTGCTCCCCGTGAAAGTTGACGGTGGGATTGCCGAAATCCTCCTCTTTGGCCGATTGCACTTTGGCCTGATCCCTCCCGTCTTTACGGACAAAGCTCTTCAGGCTGGCCCACGCTTCGATGAGCGTGCCATCGGCCGTGAAGTGCTGTTCACTAGTCCAGCCTTCCTGCCGGCTCAAATCATACACCTCCACAAAAAACAGCTTGGCCGCGTCCGCCGAAAGCACCCGGTCATAATTATGGGTGAACACCGTCGCATCAAAGCTGCCTGCTTCCAGTTCCCGATCCAGAAACCAGAGCCACAGGAGATTGTAACCCAGTTGCTCGCAGAAGAGCCGCTCGCTGCGCACCGAATAGAGCGCCATCAAAATCCGGCTCTTGAGCAGTTGCTCCGGCGGAATCGAGGGGCGTCCTTCGTCAGCGTACAACTCGTCAAACAAGGGCGAAAGCTTCGTCAGCACCTTATCCACCCGTGCCTTAATCCCACGCAACGGATGGTCCGCAGGCACGCGCTGATTGAGGTTGATGGTCGTCAGAAATTCCGGTTGAGCTTGAGGTTTGCCACGCATAGTTCTCTGACCACTCCACACGCCAATCATTCAAACTTTTCACAGGTTTTTCAGCAAACTGCTAGGCTTTAAACCATGAACTCCAATTTAACACGCCGGGATTTTATCAAGACAACCAGCGTGGTCGCGACCGCCCTCAGCGCCTTGCCGGCAGCCATGGCCCAGGCCGGCAAGATAACCACACTCGCCCTCGTCGGTGGCGGCCACATTCATACGTCTGGCTTCGTCAATTTGGCGAAGGGCCTTGCGGACGTGCGGGTCAAGTCGGTTTGGGATCACGAGGCGGCCCGGGCGCAGACGCTGGCGAAGGATCTGAATTCCACGGTCGTCGAGGACGTGGAAAAAATTTGGGCGGATTCCGAAATCACCGCCGTGGTGATTTTCTCGGAGACAAACCGGCACCATGAGCTGGTATTGGCGGCGGCAAAAGCGGGCAAGCACATGTTCGTCGAAAAACCGATGGGCATTACCGCGAAGGAAAGCCTGGAGATGGCCACCGCGATTGAGCAGGCCCATCTGCTGTTCACGACGGGCTACTTCATGCGCACGGACAAGAAGCATCTGTTCCTGAAAGAGGAGCTTGCCAAGGGGCACCTTGGTAAAATTACACGCGTGCGGGGTTCCAATTGCCACGGCGGCTCGCTGGGCGGCTGGTTTGACACCAATTTCCGCTGGATGGCCGATCCAAAGATCGCCTGGGTGGGCGCCTTTGGCGACCTGGGGACCCACAAACTCGACATTCTCATGTGGCTGTTCGGCGATGTGGACAGCGTCACGGCAGACATCAAGCCCGTAACCGGCCGGTACGGGGACTGCGACGAAAGTGGCGAGGCGCTCATCCGCTTCAAGAACGGGATTACGGGCACGCTCGCGGCCGGCTGGGTGGACGTGGCCGACCCGGTGCAACTGCTCATCAGCGGCACCGAAGGACACGCCGTGATTTATGATGGCCAGCTCTATTATAAAAGCAAACAGGTGCCGGGCGCCGATGGCCAGGATCCGTGGACAAAACTGCCCTCCAGCATCAAAGCGCCCATGTCCCAGTTTCTAGATGCGGTGGCCGGCGATAAAGAACAACCCTTGGTCAAGCCGAGCGAAGCGGCTGCGCGCGTCTCGGTCATGGAGGCAATGTATCGAGGTTCGCTGGCGCGGACATGGGTGAAAGTAGGCTGAGGAGCCGAGTTTTCGCCCCCTTACTGCGCAGGAACGAGGGCGGCGTCGAGGCCAATTGTCGTCCATCCCGCAACCAAACCATTTTTCAGATGGACAACGCCGGCGAGCCGCCCTCGTTTGATTTCTGAAACGATCGCTACTTTTTGAATGAGCGGATATAATCCACCAGCGCCTTGATGTCGGCGTCGGACAAATCTTCGGCGGGTTTCATCACCACCTTGTCATCCTTGTCCTTCACGCCTTCCTTGATCGCCTTGATGGCGACCTCATCCTTCAAGTCCGCCTGAACCTTGGCGTCGGTGTAATCCTTGACGCCGAGTTTCTGGCCCATTTTGGTCTGGCCCTTTCCATCTTCGCCGTGGCATTTGGCGCATTTGTCCTTCCACACGTCTTTCGCATCGGCCGCCGAAGCGGCAAAGGCGGTCAATGCGAAGGCGGCCAGGCTCAACACAATCAGTTTTTTCATAACATTTGTCTCTTCACTTTACGAAACGCGCTCGTGTCCGGGATGGAAACACGGAAGCGTGTTTGCTGATTCAATTTCGGCTTATTCTGGCCGCGCCGCCTGTCCAATTTTGCCAAATGATGAACATGGGTTGCATCTCCGTCGCACGGATGGGTTTCCCCTCCGCGAAACGCTTGTTTCCGTCGACGTTGCGTCGCGGGCGAACTCCAGCCCACAACTGGCCGCGAACGGAGTTGGAAAAAACTGGGCGCGCGACTATAACTTGGGTGTGAAACCGGTTGCTCGCGTCGCCAGCCCCCCCCTGAAACCGCTGCTGGTTTTCGACGGGGACTGCAATTTCTGCGCGTTCTGGGTGCGCCGCTGGCAGCGCGCCACAGGTAGCCATGTCGAGTACCAGCCCTTTCAGGACCCGCGCATTGCCGCACAATTCCCTGAGCTGGCGTGCGGCCAGTTCGAGGGCGCCGTGCAGTTGATCCTGCCTGACGGTGCAGTCCACAGCGGGGCCGACGCGGTCTTCCGCGCGCTGGCCGGCAATCCGCACGAGGTCTGGCTGCAGGAATTATACGAACATTCGCCGGTTTTTGCCGCCGTTTGTGAGGTGGGTTACCGGTTTGTGGCGAGAAACCGGAGGTTTTTTTCCGCCGTGACGCAGTTGTTTTGGGGGCGGCAAGTCGAACCGCCGGCGCACAAGCTCGTGCGCTGGATTTTCTTGCGGGCGGTGGGAATCAACTACCTTTTCGCGTTTCTCTCACTCTCGTCACAAATCATCGGACTGGTGGGGCACGATGGAATCGCGCCGGCCGAAAACCTGCTGAAGTTGGCGAACCAGCAGGCCACTGCAAATAAAATCGGCCTGGACCGGTATCATCTGGTCCCCACGCTTTGCTGGTACAACACCAGCGACGGTTTCCTAAAATTCCAGTGCGCCGCCGGCATAGCACTCGCCGGATTGGTCATCGCGGGGATCGCGCCCGCGCCGTGTTTGTTTTTGCTGTGGCTGATTTATCTATCGCTGACGACAGTGTGCGGCGTCTTCCTCGGTTTCCAGTGGGACAACCTTTTGTTGGAAACCGGCCTGCTCGCGATTTTTTTCGCGCCGCTTCAAATCCGGCCACGGCGTCCGTCCAGCGAAGCGCCCCCGTCGCGCACCGTGCTGTGGCTGCTGCGCTGGCTGGTGTTCCGGCTCATGTTTGAATCCGGCTGCGTCAAACTCATGAGCCGCGATTTGACGTGGCGCCACCTGACCGCGCTGAATTTTCATTTTGAAACACAACCGCTGCCGACGTGGATCGGTT
>Ga0209698_10000843_pt1 | contig 35359 bp, 33 predicted proteins | sample LitLauG_LLR_2012_FD_187203 | JGI IMG/M metagenome (GOLD analysis project Ga0209698, IMG submission 187203) | Freshwater sediment microbial communities from Pennsylvania, USA - Little Laurel Run_MetaG_LLR_2012 (SPAdes) (version 2) | ecosystem: Environmental > Aquatic > Freshwater > Creek >... | reverse complement strand
CCGTCGGGCCGGCCGGCCTCGAACTCGGAGCGCAGACCCGAGGCGAAAAGCCTTCCGTTTGTGAGACCGCCGTTTTTTTCGACATCGAACACCCGGATCAGAGCCTGCTCGGTGTCGTTGACATAAAGACGCCGCTCGTCGGGCGAGAAACACAGGCCGTTGGGTTGCTCGAACAGATATCGATCAACAAGCAATCGCGGCGGCTCCCCGGCGGGGCCGACGCTATAGACGCCCTGAAAGCCGAGCGGGCGCGGACGCTCGACGCCATAGACCGGCATGCGGCCATACCAGGGATCGGAAAAATAAATCGCGCCGCTGGAATGCACACAAACGTCATTGGGGCTATTCAACTCCTGGGCGCCGAAGTGCGAGGCGAGAATCTCACGGCGTCCGTCGGGCCGCTCGCGGATCAGCGACGAGGTCGCGTGTTCGCAGACGATCAGGTTGAGATCGGCGTCATAGGTCATGCCATTGCATTTGTTCGACGGGCGTTTCATCTCGGCTACGCCATTGCGGGCGTCCCAGCGACGACGGACGTCGGCGGGCATGTCGGAGAACAGCAGATAATGATCGAGCGGGTGCCAGATGGGCCCCTCGGTGAAGGTGAAGCCCGTGCCGATCTGGCCAATCGGCGCAAACGGATCGACGAGATCCTCGAATTCACGGCGCACAACAATGTGGGTCATGTCGCGGGCTCCGATTATGCGGGAAACCATTGGCGCCGGGGAACGGATTGCGTGACCGGTCCCGGTACGACGTCGTGCAGCCGACCGATCACCTGCCCGCCTTCTATCTTGGCTGGACGGTCGTGCACCGGCAGCAGATAGCGAGACGAACTTAGTAGTTTCTTGATCGCCGCCTTTTCGGCGCGCTTCGACGTGCCGTGATTGCCGGTCGTGCGTGGCTCGCCATCGTTGATCTCGTTGAAGGGCGTGACGATCTGGTCGTTGAAATCGTAGATCACGTCGCCGCAAATGGTCGCGATTCCATCCGCAGTGTGGACATGAATGTTCATCGAGCCTTCGGTATGGGCGTTGGCGGCCTCGCAATAGACGCCGGGGAACAATTCCACGGGGCCGGTGAGTTCGAGATCGAAAAAGCGCAGCGCGCTCTTGGTGTGCAGACGATCGATCAGGTGCTTGATGTCGGGGGCCGGATATTGCGGGTGCATGAGGCCGGAGACGGAATATTCGAGTTCGCGCCGGTTCACGGCAACGGTGGTGTTCATGGAGAAGAGGTCGTCCTTGCCAGCGTGATCAATGTGCAGATGCGTGTGCAGCACGTAGCGCACGTCGCCCATGCGCACGCCGTGGCGCAACAACTGGTTCTCGATCATGTTATCGTGATACTGGAGCCCGCGCATGCCGAGCGTCTCCATGATTTGATTGGAGCGGTAGCCGGTATCGACGACGACGGGATAGGGACCGCCCAGGATCAGGAAACCCAATGTCAGCACCCGCCGCGTGCGTCCACAATCGCGGCCCAGCACGAGGAAGCTCGATTCCAGTTCGATGTCGCCGAAGTCGAGGATTTTGATTTCAAGCGCCATGGGTTTCCTCTCGCCTTGGTCGTATTCGCCGGGACTACCTGTCCAGCCGGTAAACGCGCGTCGCCGCGCCGCAGAATATGTGCTCGCGCTGGGCCGGGGTGAATTCCAGCGTCGCCTCCTGATAGGCGTCAATCAAATCGCGATAGCGCGTCCACAGCTTCTCGATGGGAAAGTTCGAGCCGAACAGGCAACGCTCGGCGCCGAACATCGCAACTGTCTGTCTGACCATGTCGGAAATATGCGCGGAGTCGTTGCGATGCAGGAACGTGCCGAGGCCGGATAGTTTTGACACGACATTTGGGCGCGCGGCGAGGCGCTCCATGCCCACGCGCCACAAGGCGCGTCCTTGCGAGGAAAGATCTTCGAGCATGCCTGCGTGTTGCAGTATGAAGGTGATATGGGGACAAGCTTCAGCCAGCCGCGCGGCGCTCGCCATCTGAGGGGCGAATACCTGAAGATCGAAGCTCCAGCCATAATCCGCGAGCGCCTCGACATTGCGGCGGATGGCGGGATCGTCGCAGAGGTCGGGACGCGCGGCGAAACAGTACGACGCATTGTCGTGCCAGTGGAGTTGCATGCGCACGCCGCGCACGAGGGCGTGCCGCGCCAGCCGGTCGAATTGCGGGCGCGCGTCTTCGACGCTGAGATCGGCATAGGCGACGATGGCGTGTGGCCAGCCGGTCTCCTCATGCGTGCGCTGAACCCAGGCGGCTTCGTCGTCGAACCTCTCCTTCGCCCAATTAGCCTGCACGTAGACCGATTTGGCGACGCCGCATCCGGCGATGTCGTCGATATATTCCGTGATTGGATAGTCGCGCCGGATCGGTTCATAGGAGCCAAAGATGCGCGGTTGCATCGGACCAACCAACCATGGCAGATCGGCCTGACGCCAGATGTGATGATGGCTATCGACGATGGCCGTCATGCCGCTCTCCGGTCGTTGAGCGACAACACAAGCGCGACGATGGCCTGCGTCGATCCCGCGCCGACCATGTCGTCGACATAGCGGCGGATCGCAACCAGCGCCTCCGTTTGCGGGGTGAAAGCGCGGCTTGTGGCGAGCGGCGTCAGCCAACTCAGCCGCCACGCGCGCCGCGAGAAGCGCGCAACGGCGTCTCGCATCGCGGTGAAATCGCCACGCTCCAGACCGTCGGAGATAATCAGCACGGCGGCGCCGCGCGCATAGCCGGCGAAGCGCGGCACGTCGAGAAACGCCTGTAGCGCGTCGCCGATCCGCGTTCCGCCGTCCCAGTCGCTGACCAGATGCGCGGCGGCCGCCAGCGCTTGCTCCCGCCGCTTGAGTTTCACCGGCCGCGTCACGCGGGTCAGGCGGGTGCCGAAGGTGAACGCCTCCAGTTGCGGGGCGACCTGCGCAAGCGCATGGGCGAGCTTGAGGTTTTCGTCGGTGCGGTCTTTCATAGAGCCGGAGACGTCGATCAGCACCAAAAGCTTGCGCAGTCTTCGCCGCCTGCGCAGACGCAGCAGACGCAGCACTTCGCCGTCGTTGCGGGCGCTGTCGCGCAAGGTGCGGCGCAAGTCCGCCCAGGGACCCCGGCGGGCGCGTTGTCGCCGGTGGCCGCGTCGGCGCGGCAGGCGCCGGGGCGCCTCGCGGGTCAGGCGACGCAGTGCGTCGTGGGTTCCGCCGGGGGCGAAGCGACGCTCGACGGTCAGCTCCGTGCGCACGGCGGACTGGCCGGATTCATTGGCCTCGTCAGCCAGCGGCGGCTCGTCGAAACCTGGCCCTTCCTCTTGCAGTCGCAACGTCTCTTCGTCTTCGCCTTCGATCCGCGGCGGCGCCTCTTCGCCGAGGAAATGGATGCGGAACAGCGCGTCATAAGTCGCGCGGCGCTCGGGTGGCGGCGCCAGCGTCGCCAGTCCCGCCTGCCTGACGTCTTCGACCCCACGCGGGCCCAGAAGATCGATAGCCGAGAGGAATGAGATTGTCTGCTCCGGCGCTACCGCAAAACCGTTGCGCCGCAGTAGCGCCACGAAGGCGACGAAGGCGCGCGCGGCGCGGGGCAGGACCTCGCTCACGCCGTCGCCTCCGCCAGAAGGCCGTCGAGCCGGGCGCGGATGTAGGCGAGGTCCTCCTCGTCTTTCAACGCGACGCCGATGGAGCGCTTGAAGGCGTCGGGCCATCGCGCGCCGCTTTGGTTGAGCAGCGTCGCCGCCTCCGCCCATTCGACCGCCTCGGCGATGCCCGGAGCCTTCGTCAACGGCTCGCGCCTTAGCTTGCCCACCGCCGCAACGACGGCGCGCGCCGTCGCCTCCGCAACCGTCGAAGCCCGCATCATGACGATGCGCGCCTCGCGCTCGGCAGTGGGATAGTCGATCCAATGATAGACGCAACGCCGCCGCAACGCTTCGTGCAGGTCGCGCGTTCGGTTGGAGGTCAGCACAACGACAGGGCGCTCCATCGCGCGAATCGTGCCGCGCTCGGGGATCGAGATTTGGAAATCGGAGAGAAACTCCAGCAGGAACGCCTCGAATTCCTGATCGGAGCGGTCGATTTCGTCGATCAGTAGAACCGTGGAATCAGGAGCGCGCAACGCGGCGAGCATCGGCCGTTCGATGAGGAAGGTGTCGCCGTAAATGTCGATGGATTGCTCGCCCGCCTGTCTTATCGCCAGCATCTGGCGCGGATAGTTCCACTCGTAGAGCGCGGCGGAAGCGTCTACGCCCTCGTAGCATTGCAGGCGGATCAGACGGCGCGCCAGCACGGCGGCGACAGCCTTGGCGGCCTCGGTTTTGCCGACGCCCGGCGCGCCTTCCAGCAGCAGCGGCTTGCCGAGCGCCAACGCCAGATAGGCGGCCGTCGCCAAGCCTTCGTCGGCCAGATAGTAGGCCCCACGCAGCGCGCGCTCCAGCGCCTCGGGGCTGTCGATGCCGGCTATCGTGCCGCGCGGCGCCATCAGCGCCGCGCCTTCGGCCTTGCGCCGCCCTGCGCCCGGATCGCGCGCAGCACCTTTTCGGGCGTGATCGGCAGATCGTCGATCCTGACGCCAACCGCGTTGAAGATCGCGTTAGCGACCGCGGGCAGCACAGGGTTGGCGCACATCTCCCCCGGCCCCTTGCCGCCGTAGGGGCCGTCCGGCGCCGGCCGCTCCAGCACGGCGATGTCATGCGGGCAGATGTCGCCGGGGCCGGGCATCAGATATTCGACGAAATCTCGGGGGCCGTGGCGCGGGTCGGGATAATAAGGCTCGGTGGTTTCAAACAAAGCGTGCGACAAGCCCATCCAGGCGCCGCCGACCAATTGTTGCTCGACCAGGCGCGGGTTGAGCGCGCGGCCCAGTTCATAGGCGCTGTCCATACGCACCATCGTGACTTCGCCGGTCTCGTCGTCGACTTCAACCTCCGCCACCATACACGCGTGCGCATAACAGGTCGCGGGCGACATTTCGCCGGTCTCGGGATCGACCGCCGACAGCGGCACCAGGAAGATGCCACGTCCTGCAATGGTCTTGCCCTGCTTGAACTGCGCCGCCATCGCGACGTCTTTGGTTGTTATAGAGCGATGCGGCGCGCCCTTCACATGGATGTTGCCGCGCCCGTCAGTCTCCAAATCGGCGGCGTTGACTTCCAGTTCCTCGGCGGCGGCCTCCATCATCACTCCGCGCGCCTCGCGCGCCGCCGCCATCACGGCGTTGCCGACGCGATGCGTGCCGCGCGAAGCGAACGAACCCATGCAATGCGGGCCAGTGTCGGAATCGGCGGTGTCGACATAGACGTCTTCGACCGGCACCCCCAGCGTCTCGGCGCAAATCTGGCGCGTCACCGATTTCATGCCCTGGCCCAAATCGATGGAGGACAGCGCGACAGTGAATTTGCCTGTCGGGTTGGAATGCACAATCGCCTGGCTGGGGTCGCCGCCGAGATTCATGCCGATGGGATAGTTTATGGAGGCGATGCCGCGCCCGCGATGTTTGCTCATCTCAGCGCCTCCTCGTGCCGAAAACAGAGGAGAACCGAGGCGCGCCCTGCGAGGGCGCGGGCGCGGGCGCAGGAGACGGCGGCGGCGGGGGCTCGTAAGCGGGCGCGCGTTGGGGCGCGGGCGCTGCGACGGGCGCGCCTGGCTTGCGCGACGAGGCGCGACGGAATTCCTCGCGCAACGGCCATTTCGCCTTTTCGGCGGCGACCTGCACGCATTCGATCAACGCGGTATTTTTCGCCTCGCGCCGATGCGCCTTCATGTCGCCGTCGCGGTAGGCGTTGAGGATGCGAAACTCCATCGGGTCCATGCCGACGAGATCGGCGAGGCGATCCATCTGACATTCGATGGCGAAATCCATCGCCGTGACGCCGAAACCGCGCATCGCAGTGGCGGGCGTGCGATTGGTGAACACGCAATAGATGTCGCCGCGCACGTTGGGGATTGTATAGGGGCCCGGCAGATGGGCGGCGCATTTGACGGCGGCGTAGCTCGACAGGCGCGTATAGGCGCCGCTGTCGAAATAAGCGCGCACTTGCCGCGCGACGACGCGCCCGTCGCGCTTCACGCCGTCCTTGAGATAGATGCGCTCGGCGCCGCGCGGCGGGCCGAATTGCATCTCCTCGTGCCTGCCAAACATATAGCGCACCGGCTTGCCGGTGAGCATCGAACCCAGGATCGCGAGCGGCTCCGTCATCGTATCGACCTTGCCGCCAAAGCCGCCGCCCACCGTGCCGCCGACGAAATGAAACGTGTTGGAGGGCACGTCGAGGATTTTCGCGCAGGTGTCGAGCGAGAAGAACAAGGCCTGCGTGCTGGTGTAGACGATATAGCGGCCGTTGGTGTCGGGCGCAGCGATGGCGCCGTTGGTCTCCGTCGGCGCATGCTCGATGGGCGACATCTGATAACGGTGCTCGATCACATGATCGGCTTCGGCGAAGCCGCGCTCGACGTCGCCATAGCGCAAATTCTGATGATCGTAGCGTTCGTGGTAAGTGAACGTGTTCTTCGGATAGGTCTCGTTGACGACGGGCGCGCCAGGCTTCAACGCGTCTTCGACATCGAACATTGCAGGCAACGGATCGTATTCCACGCGGATTTTCGCGAGCGCCTCGTAAGCCTGCGGCATCGTATCGGCGACGACAGCGACAATCGGCTCGCCCTTGTAGCGCACCTTGTCGACGGCGAGCGTGGGCTCGTCGTCGAGGCCGAAGTTGATGAGGCTCAGCAGCGTGTTCATGTTGTGAGGGACGTCCTGGCCCCGAATAATGCGGCGCACGCCCGGCGCTCGCTCCGCCTCATGAGTGTCGATGCGTCGCAACCGCGCATGCGCATGCTCGCTGCGCTTGACGGCCAGATGCAACATCCCCTGTAAACGGTGGTCGTTGAAATAGGTCGAGGCGCCGGTGACGTGGCCGAGCATGTCCTGTCGTTGCGTGCCCTTGCCGATCTCCTTGAGATTGTCGTCGCGCTCGTCGGCGAAAATGTCCTTGCGCAGTTCCAACATGATTGAGGCCCCTACGCTTGCGCGCGCCCGCCCGAAGCGGCGGCGAGAATGGCGTTGATGATCGGCTCATATCCCGTGCAACGGCAGATGTTGCCCGAAATGCCCTCGACGACCTCGGCGCGGGTCGGGTGGGGATTGCCCTCGAGCAGCGCCTTGGCGGACATCAGCATGCCCGGCGTGCAATAGCCGCATTGCGCGGCGAAATGATCCATGAACGCCTGTTGCAGCGGGTGAAGCCTGGCGCCGTCCTTCAGGCTGTCGAGCGTTTCGACCGAGCGGCCTTCGACGGCGACGGCGAGCGTCAGGCACGACAGTTGCGCCTGGCCGTCGATAAGAACCGTGCAGGCGCCGCATCCGCCCTGACCGCAACCAAATTTCGGCGTCACGTCGCCCAGCATCTCGCGCAGCACGACGAGCAGGTTGACGGCGCCGTCAACCATCAGGGCGACTTCGCGCCCGTTGTGCTGGAATTGAAGCGGCTGCGCCATCTCAACTATCTCCGCTCAACAGGCGCCTGAGATGCACGCCGGCGACTTCACGACGATACCAGGCGCTGGCCAGCGAGTCGTCGGCCGGCGCTGTCCCCTCGGCCACGGCGGCAGCGGCGGCGGCGATGGCCGCCGCGTCAAGCGCCCGGCCTTCGAGCGCGCGCTCGGCCGCCTTGGCGCGCAACGGCGTCGGCCCCATGGCGCCAAGCGCGATGCGCGCGCCGACGACGCGGCCGCCGGAGATCGGCAGATGCGCGGCGAGCGTGACCACCGAGCCGCCCTTGGGCTTTATGCGCGCGATCTTGAGGTAGCGGAAGGCGTTCGGATGGTTTGGCCTTGGCACGGCTATGGCGAGTACGAGCTCGCCGCGATGGCGCTCGCGCATCGACACAAACTCCTCGATGGCGACGTCGCGCGCGCCAAAACCGCTCTGGACGCTGACGACGGCGTCGAGCGCCAGCAGCGCGGTGGCGAAATCGCCGAAGGGCGTCGGAGCAAACAGATTGCCGCCGATGGTCCCCATGTTGCGCACCGCCGGGCCGCCGATGGAGCGCGCGACGGGGTGCAGGAAGGCGAGATCGCGCTCGGCCAGAACGCGCGCATAGGTGACGCCGGCGCCCAGGATGAACTGCGCGCCTTGCGTATCGAGGCGGGTCAAAGCGCGGTCGGCCGAACGCACAATCGAGGAGAAGGAAAGATCGCCCTCGTTGACATCGCGCATGACGAGCGTGCCGCCAGAGAGAAAGCGGGCGCCGCGATCGCCGGCGAGCGCCGAGGCGGCCTCGGCGTTGGACGGGAACGTCTTGACGCTTATCGGCATGAAGGGCAACGCGCGGTCATGCGGCCTCCAGATGTTTGCGGATCGCTTCGAATCCGGCCTGATAGATGTCCTCGCCGACCATATGCGCGAGCCGCTGGGCGTCCTCGGGGCGCGTCGTGAAGCGCGATTCCCAATGCCAGAAGGTGCGGTCGCCGTCGGTCACCGGCAACAGCCGCACATGGGCGACATAGTTGAACATGGGGATCGGCGTGTCGAGCAGACAATAGCTGAACGTCTGTTCGAGATCGGACAGCGCCAGCAATTGCTCGCGCAATTCGGAGCCATCCTTAAGACGGAAGCGCCGCACGCAACCGATCTTGTCGGAGGCATGCGCCCGCTCGATCTGGCTGGTCGCGACCGCCGGGTGCCAACTGTCGTGTCCGTTGAAATCGCGCAGCACGTCCCACACGCGCCCCGCAGGCGCATCGAGGATGGTGCTCTTGACGACGTGCGGCAAGGTCAACCTCCGAACGCGCGTTTGAGCGCATCGAACCCGCCCTGAAACACGCCCCCGCCGATCGACGAGACCAGTTCAGCCTCCCGCTCGGGCGCGCAGTCGAATTCCGCAGACCATTCGACAAACGTGCGCTCGCCGTCGGTGACCGGCGTCAACCGCAGGGTCGCCACATAGTTCTCCACGCCCATCGGCGATTCCAGGATCGAATAGGTGCAGAGCATGTCATAATCGGAGAGCCCCAGTAGCTTTTCGCGCAGCCGGTCGCCGTTGCGCAGACGGAAGTCGCGCACGCAACCCACTTTATCCGAGGGCTCGCCGCCCTCGATGCGGCTCTCGGCGATGGCGGGATGCCAGTTGGGCAGGCCGTTGAAATCGCGCACGCGCGCCCAGACGCGGTCGCTGCGCGCGTTGATGACGGTGGAGACGTAGACCCTCGCCATGGCGTCAACCCTTCTTTGGGCCGCCCTCGGGGGGCGGCGCGGGCCTGGGCTCGGGATCCTTGCGCGTCGCCTCCTTGGCGATGCCCTGCATGTCGCGCGCCTCGCGGATGAGGCCGCCCATTTTGGAGATGCTGCCGCCCTCGACGCCGATGTCGGCGAGCAGCGAGTCAATCAAAGGCGCCTGCACGCGATAGCGCAAGGCGGAATCGATCACCTCGTCGGTCGCGCTGCGCCCTCCCCCGCCGCCGCCGACCCCGTTGAGGCCGTCGAGCGACAGGATGCGGATACCCTCGATCTTTTCCATCGGCCGCACGCTTTCGCGCACGATGCCCTCTACGCGGTCGAGCAGCTTGCGGCGGAACAGCGAATAGCGCGCCTGATCGGTCAGCACGTTCTCGGCCTCGTTGAGCAGCTTCTGCGCCTCCGCGTCCACGGCGGCGCGCACGCGGTCGGCTTCGGCGGCGATGCGCGTTTCCTCCGCCGCTGTCTCCGCCAGCATGACCTCGACTGTCCTGCGGCGCTTGGCGATCTCGCTCTCGCGCACCGTCTCTACGCGTTCGGTCGCCTCAGCGGCGCGGCCGCGCGCGTTCTCGGCCTCAACCCGGGCGGCGGATTCCTCAAGCGACTTTTGGTAAAGCGCGATGGCCTTATCCATGATCGCCGTCTCGACGTCTTTCTCGCGGCTGACCTCCAGCTTGCGCAGTTCGCGCTCGCGGCTGACTCGCGCCTCGTCGAGACCCCGGCTGGAGGCGATGCGCGCCCTCTCGATTTCCTCATGAGCGGCGATCTCGGCCTCTTGCAGCGCCTGATTGCGCCCGATTTCCAGTTGCTCGATGGCGCGGCGGCGCTCCAGCCGCGCGGCTTCCAGCGCCTGTTCGCGCACGACGTCGCTGGCCTCGATCTCCTTGCGCGCGACGATCTCCGCCTGTTTGACGACGCGGTCGGCGTCGATGCGCTGCGACCGCTTGGCGGAAAGCGCGATGATGCGGTCCTCCTCGGCGGCCTCGATGGCCTTCTTGTGGTCGATGTTGAGCGTTTCGCGAGTCCTGGATGAGGCGATGCGCTCGGATTCGACGGCGAGTTCGACCCCGATGCGTTGGCGTTCAATGGCGTCGCGGCGTTGCAACTCGGCCGTCTCCAGCGCCTTCGAGCTTTCGATGTCGAGCGTCTTTGTCTCTTGCTCGGCGCGGATGCGCTGCGCAGAGGTCTGCTTCTCCTGCGCGATGCGGGCGGCCTCGATGGCCTCACGCGATGCGATGTCGGCCTCTTCTATCGCTTGCGTTCGTTTGATCTCGAGCGAGCGGATGCGCTCCTCTTGCGATATGCGCGTCGTCTCCGTCGCTTCGCGCGCGGCGATGCCGGCCAGCTCAAGGGCGCGCGTGCGGTCGATTTCGAGCCTGCGCGTCGTCTCGTCCGCCGCGATGCGCTCGGCGGCGATCTCCTGCTCGCGGGCGATGCGCACGGTTTCGACCGCCTTGTTGGCCCCGATCTCGGCTTCCTGAAGTGTTCGCGACTGTTGGATTTCGAGCGACCGGGTGCGCTCGTCGGAAGCGATGCGTTCGGCGTTGATCGTCAGCGCCTGCGCGATGCGCGCCCTCTCGGTGGCTTCGCGCGCGGCGATCTCGGCCTCCTCGACTGCGCGACCGCGTTCGATCTCCCTCCGGCGAGTTTCCTCGTCCCTGGCGATGCGGGTCTCGGTGACGACGCGGTCCTGCTCTATGCGGGCGATCTCGACGGTCTCGCGTGCGGCGATCTCAGCTTCTTCAATCGCGCGAGTGCTTTCGATCTCCTTTTGCTTGACCTCGCGTTCGGATGCGATGCGCGCCGTGTCGACTGCGCGTTGGTTGGCGATCCGCGCCTTCTCGATGCTCTCTCGCGCCAGGATTTCCTTCTCGTCGACCGCACTCCTGCGGTCGATCTCTTGTTGCTGGGTCTCCCGTTCGGAGGCGATGCGGGCCTGCGCAATGGCCTGTTCAATCGCGATGCGGGACTTTTCGATGGCCTCGCGCGCGGAATTTTGCGCCTGCTCGGCCTCGGTGTCGCGCAGGGCGCGCTCTCTGGCGACCTCCGTGCGCTGCAGGGCGCGCCGCATTTCGATGTCGCGCTCCTGTTCGAGCCGCGCCATCTCGCTGGAGCGCTCGATGTCGAGCGCCTGGCGCTCGGCTTCGAGGTTGCGGGTTCGAATTTTTATCGCCGAATCCTGCTCGATGTCGTTGCGCAGCTTGCGCTTGGCCTCGATGTCCTCAATCAAGCGCGTCAAGCCTTCGGCGTCGAAGCGATTCGAAGGGTTGAAATATTCGAGATCGGTCTGGTCGAGATCGGTGATGGCGACCGATTCAAGTTCGAGCCCGTTCTGCGCCAGCGCTTCGGCGGCGGCGGCCTTGACGCGCGAGACATAATCGCCGCGTTGCTCGTGCATCTGCTCCATCGTCATTTCGGAGGCGACGGATCGCAGCGCCGAAATGAACTTGCCCGACAGCAGCGCATGCAATTGCTCTGGGGCCAGCGTGCGCCGGCCCAGCGTCGAGGCGGCAATCGACACCGCCTCCCTGGTCGGTTGCACACGGACATAGAAGTCGGCGTCGATGTCGATGCGCATACGGTCGCGGGTGATGAGCGCGTCCTGTTTGGAGCGGGTGATCGCCATCGGCAGCACGTTCATGTTGACGGGCGTGAAATCGTGGATGAACGGCAGCACGAGAGCGCCGCCGTTGATCACCACGCGCTCGCCCAAGAAGCCGGTTCGCACGAAAGACACTTCCTTCGAGGAGCGATGGTACAACCAATTGACGAAATAGACGACGATAGCGATCACGATGATCGCCACGATCAGCCAGAGGATCAACTCGCCTATCAAAATCCCCGACATCTGCGCTCTCCTTCGACGTCGAATTTCAGCGGGCGCCCATTGCTGCGAAGCCGCGCGTCCGCTCGATCCGCAAGCGCTCGCGGCGACGCCGCGAATTTCCTGACATGAGCTGACAGTTGCGGCATCGGCTTACCTCGCGGCTCTGCGGCGCGGCGCCGAGCGGCCGAAAATCGAGCGGAAGGCGGCGACGACGGCGGCCGCGAATTCGGGGTCGTTGATGTTGCGCTTGATGCGGATGATCTGGCGGTTGGCGGTCAGGCGCACCGTTTGTTCAAGCGCGCGGAAAAGCGCGGCGTCCGCCTCCGGGTCCCAGAACGGCCGGCCGGCGGCGTCAAGCGCGGAAACGCCGCCTTCAGGCAGGAAGAACCGCACCGGGCCGTCCATGCGGTTGAGCCGTTCGCCGATCCAGCGGCCCATCGCCTCGTTCTCCTGCGCGGTGGTGCGCATCAGCGTCACCTGCGGATTGTGGACATGCAGCTTGCGTTGCTTATAGCGTTCGGGAACCGTCGCCGCCGCGCCGAAATTGACCATGTCGAGCGCGCCGACCGAGCCGACATAAGGCGTGCGAGTTCGGATCACCGCGCCGAAGCGGTCTTCGGTCGCCGGCATCACGCCGCCGAACAACAAATCGGCGACCTCAGTGGTTGTGATGTCGAGGACGCCCGCGATCTCGCCGGCTTCCACCAGCTTCTCCATCGAACGCCCGCCGGTTCCGGTGGCGTGGAACACCAGACATTCGAAATCTTCGCGCAGCAGCGCCGATATTTGCTGCACGGCGGTCGTGGTGACGCCAAACATCGTCAACCCGACGGAGGGCGTGGAAGCCGTGCGCGGCGAGGCGCGCGAGGCGAGGCGCGCCTGCGCCATGCCCACCAGCGCGTGGGCGGCGTTGGCGAGCACCTGACGCGAGATGGAATTGAGGCCCTGTACGTCTGTCACCGAATACATCATCGTGATGTCGGCGGGGCCGACATAGGCGCCGACGTCTCCCGAAGCTATCGAGGAGACGATGAGCTTGGGCACGCCGATCGGCAGCGCCCGCATGCCCGGCGCCACCAGTGAGGCGCCGCCCGAGCCGCCGGCGCAGATGATCCCGGCGACGTCGCCCTGACGCTTCAACCAGGCCGCAAAAGCGTCCGACATGGCGGCGACGGAAGCGCCCCGGTCGGCGCCGAACACCGCCGCGCCGCCCCGGCCATGATTGAGCGCGATTTCCTGCGCGGGGACGTCGCAGGTGGATAGCTTGCCGCTGGTCGACACGTCGACCAGCCGCGTCCGCAGACCGCTTGCGACGATGATGTCCCTCAGATATCGCAACTCGTCGCCCTTGGTGTCGAGCGTCCCGGCGACGATGACGACGGGCGGGCCGGCGGGGCGCGCCGCGCTACTGTCGCGGCTCGGACGCGCGTCCTCAAGCCGCGCCACCGAGGGCGTGACGACGCGCGCGGCGGCCTCGATGCGCGCTATCGGGACGGGCTGGCTCCAGCGCGTGGGCGGCGCGGGATTGGAATTGTAGACCCGGGTGACGGAGGCGGGCTTCAGCGCAACGGGCGCAGGTGGGCTGTCGGGCGCCTCGTCGCCCACCTCGGGCGCCTCGGAATGGCGGCCGACGCCGAGCAGGCGCTGCTGCAACTCGCGGTCGGCGCCGAGCCGCGCAGCCTCAAGGATTCGGTTGATGCGGCCATTGACCATGATCGCGACATGGCGCGAGACCGCCGTCGCGACGCCGATGTTCTGCTCGATCACCAGAATCGAGATATCGCCTTCTTCGCCGAGGCGCACCAGCATCTCTTCAACCTGCGACACGATGACGGGCGCCAGGCCCTCGGTCGGCTCGTCCATCACCAGCAGGCGCGGGTTGGTTAATAGCGCCCGCGAAATCGTCAGCATCTGTTGTTCGCCGCCGGAAAGCTGGGCGCCGCCGTTGCTCTTGCGCTCGGCCAGGCGCGGGAACGTGTCGTAGATGCGCTCCACCGTCCAGGCGCCGCGACGAAGCCCCGAGACCATGCGCAGATGCTCATCGACCGTCAGCGACCGCCAGAGCCGCCGGCCCTGCGGCACATAGCCGACGCCGAGGCGCGCGATCTGCACGGGCGTCAGGTTGGTGATATCGTCGCCCAGCAACCGCACCGAACCGCCGCTGGCGCGCACGAGGCCCAGGATCGTCTTGCACAGCGTCGTCTTGCCCATGCCATTGCGGCCGACGACCGACAGCACGCCTGATTCCAGCGTAAGATCGACGCCCTGCAACGCGTGCGAACGGCCATAATAGACGTCGAGGCCGCGCACTTCGAGCATCGGCGCGGCGCGGCGGGCTTCAATCATGCCCGCCTCCCAGATAAAGCGCCTGCACTTCCGGGTCGGTCTCGATCTCCTGTGGCGTGCCCTCCTTGAAGATGCGGCCGTTCTGCATCATTGTCACGCTCTCGACGACGCGCAGCGCCACGTCCATGTCATGTTCGATGAGGATGTAGCCGATATGGGCGGGCAGCGTGGTGAGGATATCCACCAGTTCGCGCCGCTCCGTCGGCGACAGGCCGGCGGCGGGCTCGTCGAACAGCACGAAGCGCGGCGCGCCGGCCAGCGCCAGCGCGATTTCGAGTTGGCGCTGCTGGCCGTAGGCGAGTTCGGCGACCTTGCGCTCTTTGACCGGGGTCAGATGAACCGCCTGCACGAGTTGATCGGCGGCGTGAACCAAGGCGTCGCGCGCCTGCGGACGCAGGAACGAGAACCGTCCGCGCGAGACGCCGCGACAGGCGAGATAGACGTTGTCGTGGACGGTGAGGCCGGGAAACAGCGAGGAGATCTGATAGGTGCGCCGGAGGCCGCGCCGGATGCGCTCATAGGGCGGGAAATTGCTGACGTCCTCGCCGAAGAAGCGGATCGTGCCGGAACTCAGCGGGAAATCGCCGGTAATGCAGTTGAACAGCGTCGTCTTGCCCGCGCCGTTGGAGCCGAGCACCGCGCGACGCTCGCCGGGGCGCACCGTCAAGGTGATGTCGGTGAGCGCGGCGAGCGCGCCGAACATACGTGTGACGCCGCGCAATTCCAGCGCCGCGCCGGCGCCGACGTTGGACAGGCGCTGGGCGACGCTATCCATGGCCGCTCCCCGCCCGTGTCTGTCGGCGCCGCCAACGCTCCCAAAGGCCGATCACGCCGTCGGGCGACCATAGCACGATGACGAGAAAGCCCAGACCAATCAGCAATCGAAACCGGTTGCCGTCGAGCCCGACGGCGACGAGGAAATCGAGCGCGAAGGTTTTCAGCGCCGCATAGATGAAAGCGCCGATGAACGGTCCGATGGGGGCGCCCATTCCGCCCACCACGGCGATCACCAATATGTCGATGGCCATGGAGACGCTGACAGTCCCCGGCGCGATCTCGCCGTAGCTCCATACCAAAAGAACGCCACCGAGCGCCGCCAGAAACGAGGCGAACACATGGGCGGCGATGCGATGGGCGTTGACGTTGAAACCCAGCGCCGCCATGCGCCGGGGATTGTCGCGCACGCCCTGAAGCGCGAGGCCGAACGGCGAGCGCGCGAGATAGGAGACCCACGCCCAGCACAACGCCGCGACCACCAGCGTCAGATAATAAAACGGCAGCGGGGCGTGCCAGTCGATTCCGAACGCCTGCGGGCTGGGAATGGCGTTAATGCCGGTGTGGCCGTTGAAGATCGCATAGTTTTCGTTGGTGAAATAGAAGAACGCGGCGGCGATCGCCAGCGTGATCATGATGGTGTAGATGCCCTCAGTGCGCACCGCGAGCGCGCCGACGATGGCGCCGAACGCCATCGTCAGAAGGATGGCGACGGGCGTGGCGAGCCACCACGGCCAACCAAGGCCGCCCGGTTGGCCGTTGACGCCCAATATCGCCGTCATATAGCCAGCAAAGCCCGCCAGCGTGATCTGCGCGAGGCTGACCATGCCGCCATAGCCGCCCAGAAACATCAGGCTCAGCGCGATGATCCCCAGCATATAGGCCCAGGCGAAAATCTGGACGAGCACGAAGTCGCTGGCGACCGCCGGCACGAATAGCAGGACGACCGCGACGAGGAGGGCCGCCGGATTGATATTGCCGGTCCAATCGGCGACGGCGTGGACAGCGGGGCGTTCGACCAGCGCCATCCTATCGGCTCGCCAGCAGGCCCTGCGGCCGAACGGCCAGCACGAGCACCATGATAAGGAAGGTCAGGACGATGGCGTAAGTCGGGAAATAGGCGAGGCCAATCTGCTCGGCGAGCCCGATGATGACAGCGCCCAAAGCCGCGCCGGTGATCGAGCCCATGCCGCCGACGATGACGACGATCAGCGAGGCCAGCAGAAACCGAGTGTCCTCGCCGGGCGAGATCGACTGGAAAGTGCCGCCGACCACGCCCGCCATGCCCGCCAGACCCGCGCCGAACGCGAACACCGCGACGAACACCAATTGGATGGGCACGCCCATCGCCGAGAGGATTTCCTTGTCGTCGACGCCCGCGCGCACGATCATGCCGATGCGCGTTCGGTTCAACGCCAGCCACATCAACAGCGCAATGACAATGGAGGCGGCGAAGATGACGAGGCGGACAATCGGATAGGTCAGATAGACCGCCTCGCCCGACGATTTGATCGCGGTGACGAGCGGAAGCGGCATCGGCCCGCGCAGCCAATCCGGCGTCTGGATCTGATAGGAATTGCCGCCGAAACCCCACAGCATCACGTCGGCCAGGACGATGGAGATGCCTATGGTCACCAATGTCTGGCGCAGGTCCTGCCCCTCCATGCGGCGGAAGACGAGGAGCTGGAGCAGCACGCCGAGCACGGCGGCGACGAGAAAGGCGACGATGAAGGCGAGCAGCCAGGAGCCGGTCGCGTCGCTGGTCAGATAGCCGAAATAGCCGCCGAGCAGATAGATCGAACCATGCGCGAGATTGACGTTGCGCATGAGGCCGAAGATGAGCGTGAAGCCGCTGGCGACCAGAAAATACAGCCCGCCCAGGGTGACGCCGTTGAGGATGGCGTTGAGGAACAGCTTCTTCTTGCCGAAGGCGCCCTCGAAGCCCGGCGGCCAGGTCGCAAACACCAGCCAAAGCGCGAAAGCAACGGCAATCAGCAGGATCAGCGACCACAGCGGATGCCTTTCGACGAATTTCGTCATCCGCCATCCCCGCCGTTCAGGCGCGCAGCACCTTGACCGCGCGGCGGTACGCGGTCGGCGCCATGCCGACGTGGCCCGCGAAGAACCGCGTGAAGGCGCTCTGCGAGGAAAAGCCCAGTTCGGACGCGATATCCGCCATCGGGGCGTCGCGGGACGCCACGTTGTCGAGCGCCTTCTCCATCAGCAGCGTGTTGAGATAGAGATTGGGCGTCACGCCGGTCTGGGCGTGAAACAGCCGGTAGAAATGGGGTCGCGAAAGCCCGGAATGGCGGGCGATGTCGTCGAGCGCGACCTCGGCGCTGGGCGCCTGCGACATCAGACGAATGGATCTTCGGACGCGAAAGTCGGTGACGCGCTCGGGCGGCGGCGCTGCGCCCGTCTGCGCCCAGCTCTCTTCGTGGCAGGCGGCGATCAGCGCCCGCAGCTCGCGGTCGAGGCCGGTCAGCGACGGCGCCCCGCAGACCAGCGACGCCGCGCGTTCGACATGGCGAGCGAGGGACGGCGTGCGCCGAATCCGCGCGCACCCGAAAGAAAGGCTGCGCCCGGCGGGGCCGTGCGGCGCAAACCATTCGGCGTTCACATAGAGCACGAAGAAAAGCGCGCCATCGTCGACATCGGTGGGCGCGAAATTGTGGGGTTCCCACGGGTTGACTGCGACGACGGCGTCCTCTCCGAGGGCATGATCGATTTCGCACACGCGAATTCCGGCCGGCGTTCCGCCAACCTGAAAGATCAAATGGCCCTCTCGATGCGCGTGGGTGCTGAAAGGCCGATTGAGCTGATAGACCGACGCACGCCCGAACAGGCCGTGAAAGACGGCGAGCGCGCGGCTCATTCCCATCCTCCCCCGGAACGCTTGGTTTTGTGCGACTAAGGTTCAACATCCGCCCAAAGAAAGCAAGAGCCTTCTCGCGCCAGCGAGGTTTTGCAGCACGGCTGGAAACCGGCGCCTGGCGGCGCCGGCCAGGGTCAGGTCAGTATTTCTTGCATTGCGGATTGTCGCGCGAGGGCGGCCCGATCTTGGCGAAGACGTCGGCGGGATAGCCCAGGGTCTGGTGGACGTCGCTGACGATATTAACGACTTTGCTGACGAGGCCGCCCTTGCCGTCCTCGACGACCTCGGTGACGAAATTGGTCCCGATCGCTTGACGATGGTCGTCGAGGCTGATCTTGCCGTTGGGCGCGTTGATCGTCAGATGCGACAGCGCGTCCTTGAACTTCGCCTGTCCGTTGCTGAGATCGCCGCCGACCTTATTGAGCGCCTCATAAAGCGCCATGGTCGAGCCGTAATAGTTGGTGGCGAGCAAGCCGGGGCTGGGCAGGCGCTTGTCGGCGGGCGTCGCCTCCTGATAGGTTTTGACGAAAGCCTTCCAACCGGGATCGTCCCAGGTGTCAGCCATGCCGCTGGAGGCCAGCGTCCCGATCATCGCCTTTTTGGCGTCGCCCTTGGCCGAGAGCACGGTCTGATCGACCATGATCGAGCCGCCCATGAGATGCGCCTTGCCGCCCGCCTGCGAATATTGGTTGAGGAAGTTCACGGCGTCGGCGCCGCCGAGGTTGAGGTAGACCGCATCGACGTCGTCGGGCAGCGCCGAGATGGTCGAAGCGAAATCCTTGGTGCCCAGCGGCACCCATTGGCGGGTCGTAATCTGGCCGCCCAGCTTGCAGAATTCCAGAATGAAGCCTTCCGCCTGCGTGTGCGAGAACGAGTAATCCTCGCCGACGATGGCGACTTTCTTGTAGCCCTTCTTGGTGAAGGCGTATTCGCCCAGGCCCGCCGACCATTGCGCGCCGTCCATATTGAAGCGGAAGAAATTGGGCGAGGCGTCGGGATAGGTCGTCTGCTGCGCGCCCGACGCCGCGTTGATGAAGGTCAGTTCGGGATGCGTGCCGGAAAAATTCTTGACTGCGATGCCCTCGTCGCCCGAGAGCGGCGACAGCAGCACCTGCACCTTGTCCTGCTCGATCAGCTTCTTGACCGCGCGCAGGGCCGAATCCGGCGTCGCATCGGTCGAGGCGATGATGAATTCGAGCTTCTTGCCCCCGGCCATCGGGCCATAGGTCTTCACGGCGGCGTTGAAGCCAGCGATGCCGTCGACACCCAGGATCGTGTAGGTGCCTTCCAGCGTCGCGGTGACGCCGACCTTGATGACGTCGTCAGCAAGCGCCGTACCCGTCAGCAACAGTCCCGCCAGAGCGGCGAGGCCCCATGTGCGCTTTAGCATCCCTTCCTCCCTTGTCGTGCGCCGCGCTTGTTTTGCGGCTCATGTCCATACTGGGGCCCGCTCTGCGGCGACGCCCTCAGCCCGACACATGCTAACCAAAGATCGGACGCCCGGGTGCGCGAATTTGGCGATCAGTATCATTTTTTACTTTTGCAACGCAGCGAAGATCATGCGTCGCAGCATCCCGAAAAGCACGATTTGTCAGGGTGAGAATTCGGCGCGTGCGGAAGGCTACGGCTACATTGCGCGCATTTGGTTCTGCAATCTTTCGGGCGCCTCGATGGGATAGGCGAGAATAGCCGAGCCTAAAGCTTTGCCATAATTGTCCAGGCGCAGGCTGCGCGAGACGCCGCCGCCGAGCGCGCCTTCGGCGACGAATTGCAGCGCCTCCAGTCCCGGCGCCTCGAAGCGCGTCACCGGGCCGGCGATCACGCCCTTGTAGAACGCCCCGAACCGCTCGGCCGTCAGTTGCTCGCGGATCAACTCGTAAAGTTCCGGGCTGTACGCGATCACCGAGATACAGGCGGTGTCGCCCTTGTCGCCGGAGCGCACATGCGCGACATTGCGGAGGGTCACCTGCATCGTCAGCTCTCATACATCTTGATCGACCACGGAACCAGCGCGCGCGGCGTCAGGCTCGACCAGACGCCGATGACTTCGCGCACGCGCTCCTGGTGCGGCACCCTTTTGCCGGTCATGCCGACGCCGGAAACGGCCATGCCGTCGACTTCGCGCCCGACCTTGAGCGCCTCCGCGCGGCTCTTGCAGCGGGCGGCGACGCGCACCGCGACTTCATAGGGCTCGGGCCCTTCGGGCGACGCCGCGCCGTGGATCGCGTTGACGCCGATGAAATCGATGCGGACCTCCTCGGCATGCAGGCCGACTATTCTGAAACGCTCTTCGAGGATGCGCTTGGCGAGCTTCGCGCGGCCGAGCGCGCCGGGGCCGGCGTAAAAGAACATATCCTCGCCAATAAAACCCTCGGCGCATCCGATGGAGACCTTTAGCGTCGGCGTGCGCGGCTTGCCGAGGATTCCGCTGACATGCACGCGGTCCGGGCCGACTTCGCGCAGTTTCGCGGCGGTGAAATCGACCACGACGTCGGGCGTGATGTAGTTGGCGGGGTCGTGGACCTCGTAGAGGATCTGTTCCTTGACCGTCATCGTCGTGATAGCGCCGCCTGTCCCTGCGACTTTGCTGATCGTCGCCCCGCCGGTCTCGTCGACCTCGGCGATGGGAAACGCCAGGTTCCACGGCTCGGGAACCTCCTTCACGCCGGGATCGGCGAAATAGCCGCCGGTCGATTGCGCGCCGCATTCCAGAATATGGCCGATGGCGCTGCCGGCGCCCAGACGCGCGTGGTCGAGCGGGTCCCAACCAAACTCGTGCATCATCGGCGCGAGGAACAACGAGGGGTCGGCGACGCGCGTGGTGACGACGATGTCGGCGCCTTGCGCGAGCGCGGCGACGATGGGCTCGGCGCCGAGATAGGCTTCCGCCGAGACCATGCTGTCGCGCAGCGTCGAAGTCGGCAGGCCGTTCTCCATGATTGTGTCTGTCTGAGCGAGTACGCGCTCCGTTATGAGGCTGCCCGAGACGGCGGCGACCTTCCTGCCGCGCGCGCCAAAATGGCGCAGCCAATGGACGATGCGCTCCGCCGCGCCCTCCGGGTTGATCCAGCCCTGGTTGCTGACGATCTTCGTGCCGCGCCTGAGGCAGCCGGGCAGCACGGCCTGCATGCGGTCGTCGAGATAGGTGTCGTAGCCGGGAAAGTCGGGGTCGCGCCGCTTGCGCACCTGCGCGGCCGATATCGTCGCCTCCGCCATCGTCTCGAAACATAGATAATCGAGATCGCCGCGCTCGGCGTTGAGCGCGGCCGGCTCGATTCGGTCGCCCCACCAGGCCGAACCGGTCCCGATGCGCAGGCGCCTTCCGCGATCAACCATTGTAGTTGAGCCTCAGGCCCGGTTCCGGCCAGCGGCAGGAGACGAGGCGGCCGGTGGAGGAGAGCGTGATGTAGGCGGTGCGCATATCGTCGCCGCCGAAGCAGATGTTGGTGACCCATCGCTCCGGCATTGGCGCGTGGCGCATCGAGGCGCCGTCGGGCGAGACGATGGTGATCCCGCCATGCACGAGCGTGGCGACGCAGATGTTTCCGGCGGCGTCGACGGCGAGCGAATCGAAGCGCTGGTAATTGGCGCTGCCGGTGACGAGCCGCCCGCCATGCGGCGACGGCCACGGCTGGCGGCGGATTTCGCCGGGACCGGCGAGGTCGAACGCCCATAGCCGCGCGGGCTCGGTCTCGGCGACATAGAGCGTGGCGCCGTCGGGCGAGAGGCCGCAGCCGTTGGGCGTCAGCATCGGGAAACACACTTCGCGGATCAGGCTTCCGTCGGCGCGGGCGTAGCAGACGGCGCCGCGATCGATGTCGCGATGGCGGGCCTTGCCGAGGTCGGTGAAATAGAACCCGCCGTGCGCGTCGAACACGAGATCGTTGGGGCCGCGCAGCGGGGCCTTGTCGCTGGCGGTATAGAGCGTCTCAACCTCGCCGGTGGCCAGGTCGACGCGCTCGATGCGGCCGCCGCTGTAATCGTCGGCTTGCAGGATCGGGCGCAGGCCGGTTTCGTCGTCAGTCCATTTGAAGCCGCCGTTGTTGCAGATATAGCATTTGCCGTCCGGCCCGATAGCAGCGCCGTTGGGGCCGCCGCCGAACTTCGCCACCACCTGCTTGACGCCGCCCGGCCGCACGCGCAGCAGCGTGCCCCTCTCGATCTCGACCAGCAGCACGGAGCCGTCCGCCATGGCGACGGGGCCCTCGGGAAAGCGCAGGCCGTCGGCGAGTTCGGTGAGAGTCATGGGGCGGTCTCCGGGGGTTCGGCTTCGATGACGACGGCGTCGAGCGCGACGACGCCCTCGCCGACGTCGCCGAGCAGCAGCGGATTGACGTCGACGCTGATGATCGAAGGCGCCTCCAGCATCAAACGGCCAACGGCGACGGCGGCCGCCGCCAGCGCGTCGAGCTCCATCGCTTGTTCGCCACGCACGCCGCGCAGCACCGGCGCGATGCGCAGCCGTTCCAACGCGGTCAGCACGTCGGCGGCATTGAACGGCGGCAACAACAAAACCGTGTCGGGCAGCGCTTCGACATATTTGCCGCCGTCGCCAACCACCACGACCGGGCCAAATACGGGGTCGCGATGCGCGCCCAGCAGCAACTCGCGCCGCCCGCGCCGCATTGGCGCGACGAGCACGCCGTCGAAGCGAAGGCCCGCCTCCAACAAGGCGCGGCGGCAATCGCGGAAGGCGGCGCGCACCGCCTGCGGGTCTGCGAGGCCGAGGCGCACGAGGCCCAACTCGGATTTGTGCGTCACGTCGGCCGAGCACCCCTTGACCGCCACCGCGCCGCCGAATCCCTCCCATGCGGCGGCGGCTTCGTCCTCCGTCCGGCACAGGCGATGCGGCATGACCGGCACGCCGGCTTCGCTGAGACGCTTCAAGCTGTCGGCTTCATTGAGCGGACGGCCTTCGCCTAACAGCGCGGCGGGCGGCGGCGCCTCAGGCGGAAGGCGCGTCGCAAGTTCGGCATGGTTGATGAAGCCCGCCAGCGCCGCGACGGCCTGCGTCTCATAGGCGAACACCGGCAGCCCGGCGGCGGCGAACGCGCCCGCCACGCTCGCCTGCGGTGCGGCGATCACGACAGGCTTGCCTGTCTCCGCCGCGAATTCCGCCGCGTCGCGCGCGAACGCCGGCACGTCATAGGCGGCGCCGGCGACAGGAACGCCGATCAGGAACGCGTCCGCCGCCGGATCGCGCGCGATGATCGGCAGGATCTGGCTGAACAGGCGGCTGTTGGAGAGCAGCGCGGCGGTGATGTCGATCGGGTTGGCGGTGGCGGCGAACGAGGGCAGCACCGCGCGCAGGCCGGCCTGCGTTTCATCGGCGAGGCGGGCCATCGGCAGGCCGGCGACGGTGGCGGCGTCCGCCGCCATCACGCAGGTCGCCCCCGAATTGCTGATGACGACGAGGCGCCGACCGCGCGGCTTCCAACCTTTCAGATAAAGCTCGACCGCGTCGACCATCTCGGCGGTGTCGGCGACGCGGCGTATGCCGTGGCGGCGCAGGAACGCGTCAACCACGCGGTCCTCGTTGGCGAGCGCGCCGGTGTGCGAGCGCGCCGCCGCCTGTCCCGCCGCGCTGCGTCCGGGCTTCAGCGCCAGGATTGGCAGGTCGCGGGCGTGAGCGATACGCGCGGCGGCGGCCAGATGCTCGGTCGAGGCGATGCTCTCCAGATACAGCAACATGACTCGCAGATCGGGATCGGCGGCGACGATGGACGCCAGTTCGGCGGCGGTGACGTCGCAATCGTTGCCGGTGGCGTGCGAATGCCGCACGCCGATGCCCCGCCCGCGCAGCACGCCGTAAGGCACCACGCTCATCGCGCCGCTCTGGCTGAGGATGGCGACGGGTCCGTCCTGCGGCGGCGCCTCCAGATACATCGAGGAGAAGCTCAACACGGCGCCGGTGGCGAAGTTGGCGAGGCCCTGCGAGTTGGGGCCGACCAGCCGCAGGTTGCGGGCGCGAGCGCGCGCCGCCATTTCGCGCTCCTGCGCCTTGCCGCCCTCGGTCTCGCCAAAGCCCGACGCCATCATGATGGCGACCTTGACGCCGACATCGGCGCAACCCTCTACGGCGGCGACCGCCGCCTCGCCGGGGACGGCGATGATGGCGACGTCGGGCGCGAACGGCAGCGCCTCCAGCGAGGGGAAACTCGGCAGGCCCTGAATCTCGGCGCGATTCGGGTTGATTGGCAGCACCCGGCCGCGAAAGCCAAAGCGGCGCAGGTAATCGACGGGACGGCCGCCGATCTTGTCCGGATTTTCCGACGCGCCAATGATGGCGACGGAGGCGGGGTCGAGAACGATGTCGAGGCTCGAGCTCATGCCGCGCGCCCGCAGCGGGGAACTTTGAGCGAGCCGAATGTAACGAAGCGCAGGCGCACCGCGTCGCCGATGGCGACGTCGTCGTCGGCGTGCGTCATCGCCCGGAAGCCCTCGGCGAAATCGACCAGCGCGAGGCGGTAGGGCGCGAGCGCCTGCATTTCGGGCGAAGGCGCGCGCGTGACGGTGGTGACGGCATAGATGCGTCCAGCGCCTTCGCAGCGCCCTGTCTGCGGATCGCGCGCGCCGCAATGCGGGCAAAAATCGCGAGCGAAGCACCAGACCCGCGCGCAGGCGCCGCAGTGCTGGAACAACAGTTGCGTCCCCTCCCTCATCGCGCTGGCTCCAGCAACAGACTGACATGCGACGACAGAACGCCGCCGTCGCCATGCAGCAGCGCCAGCGAGGCGTCGCGGACCTGACGCGGGCCGGCGCGTCCGGTCATCTGGCGCTGCGTCTCCACCAGATGCGCCATCGCGCCGCCGACGCCGCAATGGCCGTAGCTCAGCAACCCGCCATGCGTGTTGAGCGGCAGCGCGCCGCCGATGTCGAAATGCCCTTCCGCCGCGCGAGCGCCTGCGCCACCACGCGGCGCGAGGCCGAGTTCCTCCAGCAGGATCGCCAGCGTGACGGTGAAGCTGTCGTAGATGGCGGCATAACGCAGATCGCCTACCTGCACGCGCGCGCCCAGGCCCGCCCGCGCCGCCGCTTGCGCGGCGCCGATAGCGATCTGGTCCGGCGCCGCGCTGACGTGCTGATGCGTATGCGCCTGCCCAGCGCCAATAATGCGCGCGCCGCATTCGCCAAGCCGCTCGCGGCTGACGATGACAGCCGCGCCGCCGTCCGAAACCGGGCAGCAATCGAGGATGCGCAGCGGCTCGGCGATGGGCTTGCTCGCCAGCACGTCCATCGTCGTGATCGGCTCGCGAAACTGCGCGCCGGGATGCAGACAGGCGTGCCTTCGCATCAGCACGGCGAGTTCGGCCAGCGACTCGGAAGTGGCGCCGGTCTCGTGCAGATAGCGCGAGGCGACGAGCGCGTAATAGGCGGGAATGGTCGGGCCAAGCGGCACTTCGTAGAGGGGGTGGCCGACCTGAGCCAGCGTCTGCACGGCGGCGTCGCGGGTCTGTCCGGTGAGCCGGTTCTCGCCCGCGACCACCAGCACATGACGCGCGACGCCCGCCTCGACCAGCAGATGCGCCAGCATGACCATGGCGAAGCCCGTCGCGCCGCCAAGCTGCACGCCGTGCGCGTAGGAAGGCCGCAGCCCGAAATGCTCGGCGAACAATGTCGAGAGCATCAGGTGCGGCAGAGTCGTGGAATAGCCGGTGACGAGACCGTCGACGTCGCCGCGCTCCAGCCCCGCGTCGGCGAGGGCGTCTGCGGCCGCCTGGCTCATCAGGTCGAGCGTCGTGCGACCCTCCAACCGGCCGAACGGCGTCAGGCCCACGCCCGTGATCCAGCTCAACCGCCACCTCCCCGCGCGACGCTCTGTGGCCCGTGCGCGGCGAGGCGAACATGGAACGCAAGGGGCGTCAAGCCCGCGCCTTGACAAGCGACCGAGCCGGGATGAACGTTCGCGCGCAGTCGGCGCCAGACCGGCTTGGGGAGACGTTCATGCGTTCACCGCTTGGGCTTGCTGCGGCTCTGTCCTTCGTTCTCGCGACGGCGGCTGAGGCCGACGACGTTGTGAGGATCGGCTGGCTGTCTTCGCTGACTGGCCCGCTGTCGTCGGCGGCGATCGCGGAAAATCAGGGCGTGCGCTACGCCGTCGACGAGATCAACAAATCCGGCGGCATCCTTGGCCACCCCGTCGAGCTGCTGACCCGCGACACCGCCGGCGATCCCGTCAAGGCGGTCAACATGGCGCAGCAACTGGTGTTCTCCGACAACGTGAAATTCGTCATCGGCCCGGTGAATTCCGGCGAATCGCTGGCGACGGTGCCGGCGCTCAGCAAGGCGGGCGTGCTCAACATCGTCATCGGCTCGCTCGAACAACTGACCGACCCCGCCAAATATCCGCTGGCCTTCCGCACCATCAACACCAACACGCAATGGATCAGCACGGCCAACCGCTACGCCATCGATACGCTCAAGCGCAGCAAGGTCGCCATCATCGGCGACACCTCGGGCTATGGCGCGTCGAGCGCCAAGACCGCCGAGGCGTTGTTGAAACAGATGGGCGTGACGCCGGTTTATTCGGTGCTGATCGACGCCAACAAGACCGACCTCAGCGACGAACTCAACAAGGCGAAAGCCGCCGGCGCCGACGTCGTCATGCCGTGGACGGCGGCGACCGGCCTGTGCGCGCGCATCCTCAACACGCGCGGCGACATGGGTTGGAATGTGCCCATCGTCGGCCATCCCGCCGTGATGGCCTTGCCGATCAAGGCGCTGCTCAACAAGTCCGAATATTGGAAGAACGTCTACGCCTCCGGCTACGTCAGCACCACTTTTCAGGACGGCAAGCTGCCTGAGCGCACGCAAGCTCTGGTCGACGTCATCAAGCCGGCGCTGGGGGGCAAGATTGACTTCACATTTTGGTGGGTCGCGCTGGGCTACGATTCGATGAAAGTCATCGCCTATGGCGCCGAGCAGGCGAAGTCTCTCGATCCCGACAAAATCAAGACCGTTCTGGAACACACCTCCAACTATCCCGGCGTCTACGGCGCCTACAGCTGGACGCCCGAGCAGCACAACGGCTTTCCCGATTCCGGCATGAGGATGAACGCCGCCGACACGTTTCAGGACGGCAGTTACCAGCCTGCGCCGTATTGAGGCGGCGCCGATGTGGCCGGTCATCGTCTCGGGACTCGCCGTCGGCGCGTCTTACGCGACGACGGCGCTCGCCTACAATCTGATGTTTTCGACCTCGAAGGTTCTCAGCGTCACGACCGGCCAGATCGTCATGCTCGGCGCCGTCGCCGGCGCCTGGTTGATGAATTCGCTGGGCTGGCCGGCGTTGCTGGCGCTGCCGGGCGCGATCCTCGTCGGCGCCGCATTCGGCGCGCTGACCGAATGGGTCGCGGTGCGGCGGGTGCTCAAGCGCTCGGACGAGCATCTTTGGATACTCAGCACGCTGGCGCTGGCGACGATGACGCAGCAGGCGGTGGCGCTGGTCTGGGGCACCGAGCCGCGCCCGTTCCCGCGCCTGCTGCCGCAGAGTTTCGAGGCGGGGATCGCCGACCAGAAATTCTGGCTGCCCATCGGCGTGATGATCGCGGCGGTGGCGGCGCTGGAAGGGTTCTACCGGCGCACGATGTGGGGCAAACTGTTTCAGGCGACCTCGGAGGACCCGTTCGCGGCGGAGGCGCGGGGCGTCGACACCGGGCGCGTGCGGATGCTGTCCTATGTGCTGGCCGGGGCGCTGGGCGGCCTCAGCGGCTTTGCGGCGGGCGAACTGACCTTCGCCTATTTCGCGCTGGGCCTGTCGATGACGCTCAACGGCTTCATCGCGATAGCGGTCGGCGGCCTCGGCAGCAGCGTCGGCGCGGTGGCGGGCGGCCTCGCGCTGGGCTTGCTCGGCGCCTTCGCCACCTATCTCTTTGGCGGCGCGTTCCAGCAGACAATCGCCGTGGGAGCGTTGATGGTCGTGCTGCTGATCCGGCCCGAGGGTTTGTTTGGCGCGCGCGGGATGCGGGCGGTCTGATGCGGTTCCTCGGCGGCCTGGGGGCGACCCTCGCATTGGCGGCGCTGCCGCTGGCGGGCGTCAACACCTACCAACTGCATGTGGCGAGCCTGATCGCGGTCTATTGGATCCTGATCGCCGGCCTCAATCTGGTGGTCGGCTATTCCGGGCAAATCTCCATCGGCCATGTCGGCCTGCTCGCCATCGGCGCCTATGTGTTCGCCGCGCTGGCGGGAACGCATGACGTCAACTCGTGGCTGGCGCTCATCGCCTCGGGCCTTGCGGGCGGCCTGTGCGGGTTGCTGCTGGGCCTGCCGTCGCTGCGGCTGCCGGGGTTCTATTTCGCGATGGCGACGCTGGCGTTCTCGTTGATCGTCGGCGAACTCGCGCTGGGACTCGGCGACCTTACCGGCGGCGGCGTCGGGTTGGCGGTCCCCGGTTTTCCGCCGCCGTTCGCCTCGCCGGCCGGGTTCTACGAATTGTCGCTGGCGCTGGCGGCGCTGACCACGTGGCTGACCTGGAACGTCGCACGCCAATTATGGGGCCGCGCGCTGCTCGCCGTGCGCGACAGCCCCGTCGCCGCCGCAGGCGCCGCCATCTCCGTCTACCGCATGAAGCTGACGGTGTTTGTGTTCAGCGGCGTGACGGCGGGCGTCGCGGGGGGGCTGTTCGCATCGCTGCAAAGCTACATCACGCCCGACACCTTCGCGTTCGACATCGGCATGTTCTTCTTCGTCTGCATCATCATCGGCGGTCGCGGCGGCGTCGTCGGGCCGTTGCTCGGCACAGTCGTGCTGACTTTGCTGCCGGAGGTCGTGGCCCCGCTCGCCCGGCTCGGCAATTTCTTCTACGGCCTGTTGCTGCTCGCCGTGGTGCTGCTGATGCCCGAAGGGATCGGCCCGTTGCTGGCCGCCATCGCCGCGCGCCTGACGCGCCGTGGCCGGCCCGAGAGCCGCGTCGTCAGCCCCGACCTCGACCGGCTGCGCGCCGCGCTGGCGGACGAGCCGAGATGAGCGCGCTGCGGGCAAAGGCGATCAGCAAGCGCTTCGGCGGCGTGCAGGCTTTGGTTGACGTTTCGCTGACGCTGGAGCCCGGCGCGGTGCATGGCCTGATCGGCCCCAATGGCAGCGGCAAGACGACGCTGCTCAACATGCTGTCGGGCTATTATCGCCCCGACGGCGGCGCCGTGCATCTGGACGACGCTGACGTCACCGGCGCCTCGGTGCGCGAGCGCGCGAACCTCGGCGTTGCGCGCACCTTCCAGAAGCCGCGTCTGATCGGCGCGCTCAGCGTGCTCGACAATGCGACCATCGGCGGTTGGCGCCATGCCTCGCCTTCGTTTCTCGCCGCCGCGCTGGCATGGCCCTCGCTGGCGCGGGCCGAGCGGGCTTTGCGCGAGCGCGCCGAGGCGCTCCTGGTCGGCGTCGGGCTCGCCTCGGCGCTGCATCGCCGCGCGGATTTGCTCGAACACGCCGAGCAACGTTTTGTGGAGATCGCCCGCGCGCTCGCCGCCCGTCCGAGCTTTCTGCTGCTCGACGAACCTGCCGGAGGGTTGACCGTCGCGGAGATCGGGCATCTGGAGGCTGTGATATCAGCGATCGCCAGCACGGGCGTCGGGGTGTTGCTGGTTGAGCACCACACCGACCTCGTGTTTCGTCTGTGTTCCGAAGTCACCACGTTGGATCGCGGCCGGGTGATCGCGCGTGGGGCGCCTGAGGCCGTGCGGCGAGATCCGGAGGTCAATCGTGTCTATCTCGGCGGCTAAGACGCGTGCGGCGCGCGCGCCGCTGCTGTGCGTCGAGGACTTGCATGTGAGCTATGGCAAGGCGCATGTCGTGCATGGCGTGAACCTCACTGTCGGGCGCGGCGAATTCGTCGTCATGCTCGGCCGCAACGGCGCCGGAAAGAGCACCCTTCTCAACTCGCTTGCGGGCCTGACGCCAAGCCGCCAGGGCCTTGTCACGCTCGACGGCCGCGACCTTTCGCGCGACCCGGCGCGCGCGCGAGTGCGAGCCGGAATCGTTTCGGTGCTGGAAGGCCATCGCGTATTCACCGGATTGTCGGTCGAGGACAATTTGTTGATTGGAACCTACGCCCTCAGCCCCCATGGCGACCGAACAAAACTGCCGGCGATCTACGAGACGTTCCCCGAGCTGGCCGAACGCCGGCATCTGCAGGCTTCACGGCTCAGCGGCGGCCAGCAACAAATCCTTGCGGTCGCGCAGGGACTCGTCGCCGAGCCGCGCGTGCTGCTGCTCGACGAGCCCTCCGGCGGCCTGTCGCCGCTGCTCGTCGACCGCGTGCTTTCGGTTTCGCATGCGCTTTGCGAGACGGGCGTCGCGGTGTTGCTGGTCGAGCAACTCGTGGAGAAGGCGCTGCGCTATGCCGATTATGTCTATCTTGTCGAGACGGGGCGAATCGCCGGCCATGGGACGCCTGCCGCGCTGCAAGGCGGCGCGTTGCTGGAGAGCGTCTATCTGGGCGGTCACGCTTTGACGTGATGACGCGAGGCCGGTTGTCCAAATAGCGGCCGATGACATAAATGCTGGGTCCACGCCCAACGTGCGCTCAACCTAAATATTCCATGATATAGAGCCCGGCGCCGCTCCAATCGGTGCAATAGCAGAGCCCATTCACATCGACGAACACGTCCGCCGAGTGCAGGACGATGGGCCGATTGGGCCTGGGGTCGATCAACTTTTTGGGCGCGGGCGGCACGCAGGCGCCGACCTCCTCGGGGCGCAGGGGATCGCTGATGTCGTAGACCCGCACTCCCGCGTTCTGATACGTCGCGAAAATCAACGTCTCGCTCTGGAACGCGCCCGGTCGATTTTCGTGAATATTGTGCGGTCCGAAATGTCCCCCCACCGCGATATAGTCGCGGTCGCCGGGAAGCGGAAACGTCGATATGCTGATCGGGTTCGACTTTACGTGATTGTCGAACACCCAGATCGGCTTGAAGCCGTCCTCGCCATTGTCGAGGACCGTCTCGTCGAGCACAATCAACAACTCCCGTTTTGTCAAGGGCAGGCAATTGTGGGTGCCGCCGCCGAACGGGGGCGACCAGTTCTTGTGTACGATTGGGCGCGGATTGTGTTTGTCGGAGACATCGACGCTGACGAGGCAGCCGTCGCGCCACGCGCAATAGGCGACGTCGTCTGCCACCACCGCGTGGTGCAGGCCATAACGCCCGCGCTCCAACGGCCAGTTCGGTTGCTCACCGGCCGCGAGATTCATGCCGGGTAGCCAATAGCGCCCGACGATCTCCGGCTTGGCGGGATTCTGCATGTCTATGATGACGAGGATATAGTCGGAGAATCCGTCCAGCATCGCCGAGGCGTAGGCCCAACGCCCGCCGACATACCAGATACGATGCAATCCCGCGCCGTCGACGGGCATGAAGCCGATTTGGCGCGGCGCCTCGGGTTTTGAAATGTCGAATACCGCCATGCCTGCGGACCAGTCCCGCGCTTGCCCGCTTCGCCCCTTCCCGTGCTCGCCCGCCTTCGGTTTGTAATAATTGCGTTCATCAGCCATCTCGGCTTGAGAAAACATGTCGTGGCCATGCACCAGGAGCAACAGATCATCGTGCACTTGCAGATGCAGGCTCCAGGTGTTGGGCGGGTTTTGGATATAGTTGACCGCCTTCGGATTCGCGGCATCGCGAACGTCGATGACGGAAAACCCCTTCGAGCAGACATGACCGATATAGGCGAAACCGTTGCGCACCATGATCTGCTGGCCGTCGGAACGGCCCGCCTGATCGGAATGGCCGATCAGCCGCATGTTGCGTGCGTGGCTTGGATTTAGAAGCCCACTCTCTGACATCGCGCCCTCCCCAAGAGCAACCTCTCCACCCATGTGCTCCCCGACATAATGACCGCCGCCGTCCCGGTCTGGCAAGACGTGCAGGCCGGCAAAATCACTGCGCGCAGAAGTTGGGCGCACCGCATTCAGAAAGGCGCCGCGTTGGTGGGCGAAAACAGGACGGAATTCGCCCCGTTCGCCTGGCGCGCGCGGCGCCCTGAAAGCGGGGAGCCGCGTCGCTTGTTTCGACGTGACGCGGCCGGCGGAGGGCTTCGCTGCGGCGCTTCGTACTTCGCACTTTTGTTGACGCGTAGGCGTTGGAGCGGCAAGTCGAACATGCGCGCGGCGGTCGCGCAGCCGAAGGGGTGCGGCCTGCCGCTGACACCGCCGCCAAAGGGGTCGACGCGCAGCTTCGGCGCGTTGATCTCAAAAATTCCTATTGACGATCAGACTGACGTCGAGCCGCCCGGCGAAGAAGTCGATCACGTTCTGGACGGAGGTGACAGCCATGCGCTCGGCCGCCTGTCTGGTGACGCCCGCGATATGCGGCGACAGGATGACCTGATCGAAGGCCAACAGGGGGTGGCTCGTTGCGGGCGGCTCGTCGTCAAACACGTCGAGCCCCGCGGCGGCGACGCGGCCCTCATTGAGCGCCTCGGCGAGCGCGGCTTCGTCCATCACGCCGCCACGCGAGGTGTTGACGACAATGGCGCCGGGCTTGAGTTGAGCGAACTCCTGCAAGCCGATCAGCGGCGTCTCCGCCTTCGGCACGTTGAGGGAGACGATATCGGCCCAGGCCAGGCCCTCGGCCAGCGTCGCGACCGGCGCAACCTTGCCCGGCGGCCAACCGCGCGCAGCGAGATAGGGATCGAACGCGCGCACGTCCATATCAAAACCCTCCGCCATCCGCGCAAGCCTGGCGCCAGCGCGACCATAGCCGACAATCAGCAGGCGCCTGCCCGATACTTCTGACGCCTCCAGCCGGTCGCGCCATTTCCAGTCGCCGCCGCGCACTGCGCGGTCGGCGCTCAGGACCTGCTTGGCGCAGGCGAGAATGAGCGTCATCGCATGTTCGGCAACCGAGAGCGAGTTGGTGTCTCCCGCGATGCAGAGCGGAATGCGACGATGATTGAGGGCCGCCAGATCGACGGAATCGTAGCCGACGCCGTGCCGCGACACGAGCCGGAGCCGCGAGGCTTTCGCGATGGTCGCCGCCGAGAGCGGCTGCGTGCGGATCACCAGCGCGTCGGCCTTTCCAATCAAAGGGGCGTAGCTCGTCTCCGATAGGTCCTCGACGTAATCGAAGGTGAAGCCCTCGGCGCCCTGCATGCGCGCGAGGCCCGCAGGATGCACTTTTCCGGCGATCAGCACATGAGGCATGTTCAGGCGCGCCTCTCGGGATGAGCGGTTCCTCGCCCAAACATCGATGCGGGTGGGTTCGTCGCCGCCATAAGGCAGAGAACAAGCGCTTTGGCGACGATGGCCCCCATTCCCGAAGGCCCCGTCATCACGACGACGTTCGCGGGAATGGCGCCAAAACCGGCACAACCGAGTACGGTGATTCCAGGCATCAACATTCCTCCTTCTGGGTCGCCATCGTCGTTACACCACTATGATTGCGTAATATAAGATGCGTCCGGCGGCGAATACGACAAAACGGCGCCGAATTCTCTGGGCTAACGACACGGGGATGTTCGCGGCGCCAGAGGCGGCAGAAGTCTTCTTTTGTTGAAATGCAGACACGACCGTGGGGACCTGGGACCTATGCCCTCAAGAGTAAGCTCGCGGCGGGTCTGTATCTCATCGTTCTTGGCGCGGAGGGGGCGACGCAGCCGAAGGGGCTGCGCGCAGCGGTCCCCATCGCGAGCCGCTCCAGCCGCCGCTCGATCGCGGGGTCCTTCCCGCTCGCCAAAAGCTTCTCGGGCCTGCTAAGCCGCCTCTCGACAGGTCGTCGTGCGGACGCGCGCGTTGGTCGTTGGGCGCAATCTTCGCAAATTTGCGCCCTGGAGACGATATTCCGGGTTGAGCGTGCCCAGCTAGGCGTGACAAATGAAGTTAGCAAGTCTTGCGTTCTCGTTTGTTGCGGTCGCTTGCTTTTCGCTCTGGGCGTCATTCGCAGCAACGGCGTCCGATCTTGCAGACATCGTAGCCAGGATCAGGGCCGAAGCCGTAAAACTCGGCGTCCCGCCCGACCTCGCGATGTCGGTCGGATATGTCGAGACCGGGTTCGATCCGACTCGCATTGGCGCCGCCGGAGAAGTTGGGCTCATGCAGGTCATGCCGACGACCGCCCTCGGAATGGGGTTTCTGGGCGCCAACGCCGCGCTCGCCGATGTCGATACGAACATTCATTACGGCGTGGGTTATCTCGCGGAGGCCTGGACGCTCGCCAACCATGATGTCTGCCTGACGCTCGCCAAATACAATGCCGGCCACGAAACCCAAACGATGTCGACCATGACGTCGGATTATTGCCGCAAGGCGGTCGCCTACCTTGTATCCATCCATTCCCCTCTTGCGGATGGCGTGAAAATCCCGATGGGAGCGCCTTCCGGGCGCGATCTGGCGTCTCTGCCGCTCTTGCCCGTCGATACAGGCCCGCACCGATCCGAAATTTTTTGGGCGCATGAAAAGGCTCGGGTCAAGGCTCTCAACGCCCGACTGGAAGCGCGTTGGCGACGAAACGCGGTTCACAATGACCGCTTGGCGAGCTTGCGCCCCTCCGCCGCCAGTCGCGCAACGGGCGAAAACGCCGATCCCTAATGCGACCGCACCCGCCCACTTTTCCAGAAGCTTCCAGTTGACCGCCAGGGCGGGAATTGTAACAGATTCGAGAAGGCGTCGCGGGAGAACGAAGGTATGTCGCTGGATGACCCGCGTATCGGCGGCGTGCTTGATCGGTTGCATCGCGCTGCGGGGTTTGGGGGGGAGGTCGCCAATATCTTGCCCACGCTCCCGGCGGTGGCGCTTGCGTTCGCACGCGGGGGCCCGGCGGCCGTGGAGCCGGCGATGTTCAGCAAGTCCTATATCGCCGTCACCGCAGAGCAGGGTCGGTTCATGTATGTCACGGCGCTGGCGATAGGCGCGAGGCGGATCGTGGAGTTCGGGACGTCTTACGGCATATCGACCGTGTATCTCGCCGCTGCGGCCCAGGAGACCGGCGGGGTCGTGATCGGCAGCGAAAACGAACGTCACAAATGGGAAGGGGCGAAGGCCAACCTCGTCGACGCGGGTCTCGCCGAATATGCGGATATTCGGCTCGGCGACGCGCTGAAGACACTCGCGGACGTGCCAGCGCCGGTCGATTTCGTCCTGCTCGACGGCTGGAAGGAGCTCAACCTCCCGGTGCTGGAGCTGCTGATTCCGAAACTTCGCAAGGGTTCGGTGGTGCTGGCCGACGACATTTACCGTTTCCGCAGGGCGATGGCCCCGTATGTCGAATTGTTGCAATCGGGGCGCAACGGCTTTCGCTCCACGTCGCTGCGCATCGGCGGCGGCTTCGAATATTCGGTTTTTCAGGGGAATTGAGGCGCACGAAGTTTTACTGGAATCCAAATTGCTT
>Ga0209698_10000842_pt1 | contig 35435 bp, 28 predicted proteins | sample LitLauG_LLR_2012_FD_187203 | JGI IMG/M metagenome (GOLD analysis project Ga0209698, IMG submission 187203) | Freshwater sediment microbial communities from Pennsylvania, USA - Little Laurel Run_MetaG_LLR_2012 (SPAdes) (version 2) | ecosystem: Environmental > Aquatic > Freshwater > Creek >... | reverse complement strand
AAAACCATCCAGGCGAACGGCGAGGGAGAGCCGCGGAAGCTGGCAGTGTTGACCAACAAACCGGTGGCGCCTTCGCGGGCCATTGTGGACGCGCTCGGGCTGCGGGAGTTCTTTGGCCAGGTGTATGGCGGAAACAGTTTCATCACCAAGAAGCCCGACCCCGAGGGCGCGCGCGTGCTGCTGCTGGAGTATGAGGTTGAGCCCGGGCAGGCGGTGATGGTGGGCGACTCGCATGTGGATGTTTCAACCGGGCAGAATGCCGGCCTGTATACGGTGGGCGTGACTTATGGGTTCGCGCCGCACACGCTGAACGACCCGGTGCCAGACGTGCTGGTAGATACGCCGGAGGAACTGGCGGAAGTGTTCCGCTAGATCATTCGCGCGGGTCAAGGCTTTCAACTTCTAAAGTAACTTTCGACATTCCGAACGCGCGAGTAAAACAGACCAGGGTGCCGATAAGTCCATGGTCTGGCTGAAGCAGTTTGCCTTTGCCGCGCTGATCGTCGCAATTGCGCTTGGTGCCGCTGGCTCCGCGCAGCAGATCCCTGCGCTTAGCATTTCTCCGGGAAAAGCCACGATGATGCCCGGCGAGACGCGCACATTCCGCGCGGTTGGGAAGGATGGCAGGATGCGCCACCAGGTTCGCTGGAGCATTTCTCCCGAGCGCGCGGCCAAGCTCACCATGGATGGCGACGAAGCGGTGGTGCAGGCTGAGGAAGCTGGCACGGTGATGTTGACCGCTTACGCGGAGGGCGACTCGGCGCAAGCCGCGGTTGACATTCTTTCGGGCCGTACGCCGCCGACAGGCACGCTGATATGGAGTGTTCCCTCGCTGCCGGGATGCACCACCAAAAAGATGACCCAGGCAGTGCCAAGCGCCACCGGCCCCGACCTCTACGATGAAGAAGAGTGTCCGCAAGGCAACTTTGTGCGTGCGCTCACCGCCGACGGCCGCGAAATGTGGCGGCGGCAGATCACCGGCAGCGGTGGAGTTCTTGAGAGTGGGCCGATCGCGAAGCCCCAAACGGATACCGGCCGTCACCTGAACCTGCGCGCCGCTTCGGTGTGCGACGGAGTTTCTCCCGGTATGACCAAGGACGCGGTCGCGCAAGTGGTCAATGCACACAATCTGCACGTGGAACCGAGACAGCGGCAGGGCGACCACTGGGATTTCGAGGAAGAAGGGTCGCGTTGCACGATTTCTTTTGACGGAAACAGCGGAGCCGTGGTGAAAAAAAGGAAAACAGTTATCATCGAATAGCGAGGACAGAACGAATTGCGGGCCAACCCGAACGGATTTCCCGACCGAGGTTTCACTCCGGCCGAACTACGCAAACTGCGCAGCCTCAAGGACCCGCACGGCATCCAGCAATTTCTTGACGACTGTCCTTATCACCTGGCGGATACGGCGTGGTCTCCGCGGAAAGTGCTCGAGGAGGAGACGGCGCATTGCCTGGAAGGCGCGATCTTCGCGGCCGCAGCGCTGCGGGCGAATGGGCATCCGCCGCTGTTGCTGGACTTTGAAGCGGTGCGCGATACCGATCACGTGATCGCCGTGTTTAAGGAACGCGGCCATTGGGGAGCGATCGCAAAGTCGAACTACGCGGGCTGCCGCTGGCGCGAGCCGGTACACCGCACCCTGCGCGAACTGGCTCTCACCTACTTCGATACATATTTCAACTTGCGGCGCGAGCGGACGCTGCGGCGTTACTCCAGGCCAGTAAACCTGAAACGCTTTGACAAGCAGAACTGGATGACCACCGATAAGCCGGTCTGGTTTATCGTGTGGCACCTGTTCGATATCAAACACTATTCGCTGCTTAAGCCGGCGCAGGAAAAGCGACTGCACCGCGTGGATGAGCGGACGTTTCAGGCAGAGTGTACAGGGAAGGCGTTCAAGGGCAGCGGTCAGTGAGTCAGTTGTGCTTGCTTGTGGCGGCATAAATCTCGCCATCTACGGGCCGTTTGGCTGGGAGATCCTTCGCTTCGCCTGAAAAACGGCTACGCTCAGGATGACACCGCTGCGTAGAGAGGAACGGCTCCGTCTCGTGACTCCCCTACTCCAGTAGTTTCGTGCATCCCGCTGGAACCTCGGGCACTCTAAGAATGCAATGTCGCTCATGAAGACGGTACGGCTTGTCTTGATTTTTCTTCTCGCTGCGGGTGCGACTGCATTCGGACAGCCGGACCCGCCTGCGCCGGATGCCGCCAAGGCGAATGCTTCCCCGCCCGATCTCACGCCGGATGCCGCTGGCAGGCTTTCCGAACCACAGATGCAGGCCTTGCTGCGCCTGGTGGCGGACCGCGACGAACAGAACGATAAACTGCTGCGCAACTATACCTACGTAGAGCGCGATGAAGACCACAAACTCGATGGCCAGGGGCAGACCAAATCTTCCGAATCGAAGACCTACGATGTCCTGCAGATTTATGGCGAGCAGGTGCGGCGGCAGATAGAGAAAGACGACAAGCCGCTCTCCGAAAAAGATGCTGCGAAAGAGGAAGAGAAAATTCAGAAAATCATCGACAAGCGCAAGGACGAATCCGAGGGTGAGCGCAAGAAGCGCGAAGAAAAAGAGGAGAAAGAGCGCGCAGAAGGGCGCCAGTTCGTCCACGAAATTGCCGACGCTTACAACTTCACGCTGGTTGGGACCGAGACGTTAGGTGGACGCGAAAACTGGGTGATCGCCGGTGAGCCGCGGCCGGGTTACCAGCCGCGCGTCAAGTACGCGAACCTGTTGCCGAAATTTCGCGGGCGGGTGTGGATTGACAAGGCGGAGCAGCAGTGGACAAAGATGGAACTTGAAGCGATCGATACGGTCTCGTTTGGATTGTTCTTGGCGAGGCTGCATCGGGGATCGCAGGTCCTGATCGAACAGACGCGGGTGAACGACGAGGTCTGGCTGCCGAAGCACGTGGCGCTGAAGGTGGACTTGCGGCTGGCGCTTTTGAAAGAGATTCGGGCAAGCCAGGAGCAGACGTTCCGCGACTACAAGAAGTTCCACGCTTCGGCTAGGATCGTCGGGTATGGCGAAGTGAAAGAAAAATAGACTCGCCGCGCCCGAAGCCTCTTTCATCTGGCAGAATCGGCGCCGCTTGGAGGAAATGGCAAGTTCCGGCGCGTTCCAACAACGACAAGCTCGAGGATAAGACCAGGAGAAACCATGCCGAAATCAAGACGCGAATTTCTGACCGTGTCGTCGCTGGGAGCGCTGGCTGCAGCGGCGCTTTATGGGGCGCACGCGCAGGATGCTGCGAATCCCCATCCGCAGGAGCCATCCAACTTGCCACCGGGAGCGCCGCCGGCCTATGGCACCGGACCAGCATTCGGGCCCGACGTTACGACCACGACGTTTGCCGAAGCCGAGAAGCTGGCGCAATTTCCGCTGACAGAGAGTGAACGCGCGATGGCGGCGGGGAGTTGGCGAAGGACACTGGCTTCGGTTTACGAACGGCGCACCGGGCCGCGAAAATTGGCGCTGGAAGCCACGTTGCCGCCGGCTACGCGATGGGACCCCATGCTGCCTGGAATCAAGGCGGGCGGGCAGCGCGACCGATTTATCCGAAGCAAAACGGCATCCACTGCGCTGCCCGGAAAAGGCGACGACATCGCTTTCGCGCCGGTCACCCAGCTTTCACGCTGGGTGGAAAAGCGCGAGATCACTTCGGAGCGGCTGACGCGCATTTATCTCGACCGGCTGGAAAAATTCAACCCCACGCTGCGGTGCGCGATCACGATCACGCGCGAACACGCGCTGCGGCGCGCGAAGCAGGCGGACGACGAAATCGGCAAAGGGAAATATCGCGGCGCTTTGCACGGAATTCCCTATGGCGTGAAAGACCTGCTCGACACCGCGGGGATTCCGACCACCTATGGCGCGGAGCCTTATCGCGATCGCGTGCCCACAGAAGACAGCGCTGTGGTCAGGCGCATAAACGAGGCAGGAGCCGTGCTGGTGGCGAAGCTGAGCCTGGGCGCACTGGCGTTGAACGATGTGTGGTTTGGCGGGCAGACGATGAATCCGTGGCTCGTGGAAGAAGGTGCGTCGGGATCGAGCGCGGGGCCGGGTTCGGCGACGGCTGCGGGCTTGGTCGGATTTTCCGTCGGCAGCGAAACCGGCGGCAGCATCGTGAGCCCCTCGATGCGATGCGGCGTGACCGGGTTGCGCCCGACATACGGCCGCGTGGCGCGCACGGGGGCGATGACGCTGTGCTGGTCGCTCGATAAGCTAGGCCCGATGACGCGCAGCGTGGAAGACGCGATGCTGGTGCTGCGGGCGATTTCAGGTCCCGATGCAGGAGATGTGGCCAGCGTTCCGAGCCACCTCGATTACGACGCCGGCATGAGCGTGAAGGGGCTGCGCCTCGGCTATCTCCCCGCGTGGATGAACGAGCGTCCGGCGACCGAAGTGGACCGCGCCGCGCTGGAGGCGGCAAAGAAACTGGGCATGAATGCGGTTGAGGTCGCGATTCCGGACTGGCCGTATGGTTCCTTGAATCTGATTCTGTTCGCGGAAGCGGCGGCCTCATTTGAAGACCTCACGCTCAGCGGCGGACTGGACGAACTGAAAGCGCAGGTTCCGGACGCGTGGCCGAATCTGTTTCGGCAGGCGCGGTTTTTGTCGGCCGTGGATTTTGTGCAGACGGACCGTTTGCGGCGCAAGGTGGCGGAAGAGATGGCGCGGGTGTTCGAAAAAGTAGACCTGCTGCTGGTGCCGTCCCTGCGCGATGAAATGCTGACCATCACCAACCATACCGGCCATCCGTCGCTGACGTTGCGTGCCGGGTTTGTCGAAGTAAGCAAGGCGCGCAGCGATTGGGCGCCCGATCCGGCGAACCCGTTGCCAACGTTTGCGCCGCCGCGGCGCGTACCGCACGGGGTCACGTTGATTGGCAGATTGTTCGATGAAGGCACGCTGGGCGCGGCGGGGCTCGCGCTGGAGCGCGCATTCAACGTGGTGAACGACCGGCCTGCGGGGTTCTAAAAGCCCCCGTTATCTGGGCCATCGCGCGGACTATAATTGCGCGCTGCGATGAGTCTGGCCTCCGGCACAAAGCTTGCCCAGTACGAGATTGTTGCGTCGCTCGGTACGGGCGGCATGGGCGAGGTGTATCGCGCGACCGACACCAAGCTGGGCCGCGACATCGCTCTGAAAGTTCTGCCCGCCGACATGGCGCAGGATCCCGAGCGCCTGGCGCGTTTCCGCCGCGAAGCCAAGGCGCTGGCGCAACTCGACCACCCCAATATCGTCACCATCCACTCGGTGGAAGAATCCGGCGGCATTCATTTTCTTACCATGCAGCTGATCGAAGGGCTGCCGCTCGACCGCGTGATTCCCACCGGCGGCCTAGCCGTGGGCCAGATTGTGGACATTGCCGGTGCCTTGGCCGATGCATTGTCGGCAGCGCATGAGAAAGGCATTGTCCATCGCGATCTGAAGCCGGCCAATGTCATGGTCACGCACGAAGGCCGCGTGAAGGTGCTGGATTTCGGTCTGGCAAAAGATGTACGCGCAACCGAACTCGGCGCCGCCACGCTGACCTCGGACCACCGCACGCAGTCAGGCGTGGTGATGGGAACGCCGGCTTATATGTCTCCCGAGCAAACATCGGGACGGCCACTGGACCATCGCACCGATATTTTCTCCCTCGGCGTGGTGCTGCACGAGATGGCAACGGGCGAGCGGCCTTTCAGCGGACATTCCTCGGCTGAATTGGTGTCGGCGATTCTGCGGGACACGCCGCCCTCGGTCACGGACGTGCGGCCCGAGCTGCCCAGCGATTTGGCGCGCATCATCCGGCGCTGCCTGGAAAAAGATCCGCGCCACCGGGTGCAGACGGCGCGCGATGTGAGCAATGAATTTCGCGACCTGTCGCGGCAAACGTCGCACCGGCCGGCTGCGCCGGCAACCGCAGCGTCGCGCGCCGCAGCCGCGCCGGGCTCTGGTTCTACTCGCGCGGACGAAGGCTTCTGGGTCGCGGTGCTTCCATTTAAGTACGCAGCCGGTAACCCCGGGTTGGCTGCGCTGGGCGACGGGCTGACCGAGGAGGTCATCACCGGCCTCTCGCGTTTTTCGTATCTGCGCGTGATCGCGCGCAGCTCGACCGCAAAGTATCAGAGCGAATCGGGCGACGTGCGCACGATTGGCAAGGAACTCGGAGCACGCTATGTGATGGAAGGCAGCTTGCGCCAGGCCGGATCGAAAGTCCGCATGGCCGTGCAACTGGTGGACGCCACATCCGGCGCTGGGCTTTGGGGAGAAACCTATGATCGCCCGTTTTCCACGGAGGCGATTCTTGATCTTCTCGACGATGTGGTGCCGCGCATTGTAGCGACGGTCGGCGACGCGCAGGGGATTCTGCCACGCAACATGAACGGCGCTCTACGTAACCGCGATCCCGAATCACTCACTCCTTATGAGGCCGTGCTGCGCAGCTTTGGATACCATCAACTGGTCAACGCATCCGAACACCTGATCGCGGTGACAATCCTGGAACGTGCGGTCAAACAAGAAGCGGACCGCGCCGATGCCTGGGCCATGCTTTCCTGGCTGTATCGCGCGGAGTACAGTCCAGGATTCAATGGGCAGCCCGATCCACTGGGTCGCGCGCTGGTGGCGGCCCGCCGCGCCACCGAACTCGCACCTTCCAACCAATTGGCCCACGCAGCCCTGGCCTGTGCTTTGTTCTTTCGGAAGGAATTCAGCGCGTTTCGCGCTGCCGCGCATCGCGCCCTCGCGCTCAATCGAATGGAAGGTTACATCACGGCCTATATTGGGCAGCTGATCGCGTATTCGGGCGATTGGGATGCGGGTTGTGCCCTGGCAGAGCGGGCGACGCAGCTCAATCCCAATCATCCGGGTTGGTATTGGCTGCCGATGGTGTGGAATGCCTATCGCCAGCACGATGGCCAGCGGGCGCTGGAGTTTGCGCTCAAGATCAACATGCCGGGCTTGTGGACTGCGCAGATCGCACTTGCAGCGGCATACAGCGAACTTGGCGACACCGCGGCGGCCCACCAGGCAGTTCGGGGCCTGCTGGCGGTCCGCCCGGAGTTGGCCGATCGCGCTGAAGAGGAGTTGGCAAAGTTTTTTCAGCCCGAGATGGTGGGCCGAGTGCTCGCCGATCTCCGCAGCGCAGGGTTGGAGTTTCGCGAACCGGCCCGGGCCGTGACGACTACCGGTGGTCAGCGAACCTCGGGCCCGGCCCGCGCTGAAGAAGGCTTCTGGGTCGCGGTGCTGCCGTTTAAATACGGCGGCCCCAACGCTGAACTCACCGCGCTGGCGGAGGGACTGACCGAAGACATCATCACCGGCCTGTCGAGATTTTCCTTCCTCAAGGTGATCGCGCGCGGCTCTACGCTCCGCTACGCGAGCCAGGCGGTGGATGTTCGTTCCGCCAGCAAGGAACTGGGCGCGCGCTATGTGATGGAAGGAAGCCTTCGGCAGGCGGGAACAAAGCTACGGCTTTCGGTGCAGCTTGTGGACCCGATCTCCGGCGCGCATCTCTGGGCCGAGAACTACGAGCGCACTTTTCATCCCGAAGCCGTCTTTGAACTTCACGACGACCTTGTCCCACGCATCGTCTCGACCGTTGCCGATCAGAATGGCATTCTGCCGAGGCGCATCAGCGAAGAGCTGCGGAGCAAGAACGAGGAGGACCTGACGCCGCACGAAGCCGTGCTTCGCGCTTTCAGTTTTCTTCAGCGCATCAACCCCACAGAACATGCGATAGCACGTCGCATTCTGGAGCGCGCCGTGGAGCGGGACCCAAACCTGGCCGACGCCTGGGCGATGCTGGCCATGATGTATGGCACGGAGTTTGCCGACGAATACAATCCCCGGCCCAACCCTCTGGAGCGGGCCCTGGCTGCGGCACAACGCGCAGTCGATCTGGCTCCCGCCCATGCCCTTGGTTACTACGCCCTGGCCTTCACTTACTTTTTCCTCAAAGACCACGCCGGCTTTCGCGGGGCCGTGGAACAGGCCATCGCACTCAATCCCATGGACGGATCGGTCCTGGGGTTGCTGGGGCTGCTGGTACATCACGTCGGCGAGACCGACCGGGGCACGCAGATGGTCGAAGCGGCCATGCAGCTCAATCCCCACTATCCGCCCGTGTTCCGCGCCCCCGCCCTTCTGAATGCGTATGCCAAGGGCAAGTATGCCGAGGCGCTCGATCTGGCGGTCCGTTTCAACATGCCCGGCTTTTTCCATGCCCACGCGCTGCGTGCGGCAGCACTTGGCCAGCTTGGCCAGCGCGAGGCTGGGCAACAAGCGGTCCAGGAACTGCTGGCTGTGCGTCCCGATTTCGCCGCGTCGGTGCACCGCGACTATGGCAAATGGTTTGACGCCAAAACAGTCGATCACCTTATCGAAGGCCTGCGCAAGGCGGGGCTTGAAATTCCGGATGATCCGGCGAAGGCCGCGCCTGCGAGTTCGGCGCCCACGCCAACCACGTCCGGCGCTTCTCGCGCCGACGAAGGCTTCTGGGTCGCGGTGCTGCCGTTCAAATATAGCGACAACAGTGTCGAGCTCACCGCCTTAGCCGGGGGCCTGACGGAAGACATCGTCACCGGCTTGTCGCGCTTCTCTTATCTGCGAGTGATTGCGCGCGGCTCAACCGCGAAATACTCCGGCGAGTCGGGCGACGTGCGTACGATCGGCAAGGAACTGGGCGCACGCTACGTAATGGAAGGCAGCCTGCGCCAGGCTGGATCAAAACTTCGGCTGGCGGTACAACTCGTGGACGCGGTGTCCGGGGCGCATCTCTGGGCGGAGAACTACGAACGTACATTCAGCCCGGAAAGCGTTTTTGAGTTGCAGGATGATCTCGTTCCGCGGATTGTTTCCACCGTTGCCGATATGCACGGGGTTCTGCCCCGCAGCATGAGTGAGGCGGTGCGCAGCCGGGCCCCCGAGCAGTTGAGCCCATACGAGGCGGTGCTGCGCAGCTTCGGCTACTGGGAGCGGGTCACGCCCGAGGATCTCGCAGCTGCGCTATCCGGCCTGGAAGCAGCGGTGCGGAAAGCGCCGGCATACGCCGACGCCTGGGCCACGCTGGCGCTATTGTGCGTTCAGGAGTACGGCCAGGGATTCAACCTTCAGCCTGACTCGCTGGCACGCGGATTTGCCGCCGCGCAGCGTGCGGTGGAGGCCGGGCCATCTAATCATTTGGCCTATTGCAGTCTGGCCCAGGCGCTCTTCTTCCAAAAAGAATTTCAGAGCTGCCGGAATGCGACGGAACGCGCGATTGCGCTCAACCCCATGGACGGCAACTCCATCGCGTTTCTGGGTGAGATGCTGACCTATGCGGGCGACTCCGAGCGCGGCCTCGAACTATCGGGTCGCGCAAAGCAGCTCAATCCGAATCATCCCGGGTGGTACTGGTACGCCAACTTCTACAACGCATATCGTCAGGGCGACTATCGCAATGCACTCGGTTTCGCGCGCAAATTCAACATGCCGAGCCACTGGGGCGCACACGCGCATATGGCCGCAGTCTGCGGCCAACTCGGGGAGCGGGATGCGGCCGCGAAAGCAGTTTGGGACCTGCTCAAACTACGACCCGACTTCGCCTCCACCGTGCGCAAGGATATGGAAAAGTGGTGGGACCCTGAGTTCGCCGAGCGCATGATTGAAGGCTGGCGCAAGGCAGGGCTGAACATTGCGCCGGAGGCCTGATGGATCCTGACCTGGAGCAGTTGCGCGACTTCGCAAGGCGTTACACTGCGGCGTGGTGCAGCCAGAACGCCGCCAGTGTTGCTGCGTTCTATTCAGCCAGCGGTTCGCTGACCATCAGCGACGGACCGGCGGCGGTTGGACGGGGGCCGATCACGGAAGCTGCACAAGCGTTCATGACTGCGTTTCCTGACATGCAGGTGGTGATGGACGGAGTCGGCGTAGAAGGCGGTACGTCGATTTTCCGCTGGACGCTCATCGGCACGAATACGGGTGCGGGTGGGACCGGGGCGCGAGTGCGAATCAGCGGATATGAGGAATGGACAATCGGCGACGATGGCCTGATTGCCGAGTCGCGGGGCCACTTCGACACGGCAGACTATCGGCGTCAGCTCAGCTCAGTTTTGATAACCGCAGGGAGAACCCGACAATGAGCCAACAAGCGGTGGTTTCACCGTGAGTCTCGCGATTCATCCAGACAAGTTCAATCAGTTTGAGAGCACAGCGCAGGCCATGGTCGAGGGCAGCGGGAAGGAACCTGGGACCCTCGGCTACGACTTTTACCTGGGCGCCGACCGCAAGACCTGCCGACTGCTCGAACATTACGCCGATGCGGATGCAGTGATGGCGCATTTGTCGGGCCCGGTGGTGCAGCAACTCGTGCCCCAACTTTTGCAATCAGGGAGCGTGACCGGCTTCGAGGTTTACGGAGACCCGGGCGCTACGGCAGCCAAAGGTCTCGCCGGCTTTGGGGCGCAGTTTTTCGGGACCTGGCACGCACTGGGTCGCTGATCACGCCAGAGGCGGACGCAATCAAAAAAACGGGCCGCGTCCGCGCGGCCCGTGGCTGCTTGTAACGACCTACTGAGGAAGCGGTTGAGTGAGTTCCACGGTGACCGAGTTCAGTTTGTGGTAGTCGATCCCCAATGACTGCAGAATGGTCGGCGCTACCTGCGAAGTGGCGACCGGCGTCTTGATGGTCCGAGCAGTGATTCCCGGGTTCGAGACGATCAGGCCTACGTTGGTGTCGCCGAAGCTGAATCCGCCGTGCTCGGCGTTCTTGTGCGTAGACGTCGTGTACGTCGTGCCATAAATCGGCTGCACAATGATATCGGGCGTCCGGCTGTCTTTGAGTGGGTCGTTAAACTTCAAGGTGAGTTCGGGACCGCCTAGCACTTCGTCGATGAACAGGGCCGCTGCGTTCTTGTTCAGGTAATCCGTCACGGTTTGTTTGGCTATCTTCTGGCCTTGCAGCCAAATCAGCGCGATATCGTCGTCCTGCACAAAGCCGCAGGAACCCGTCGCGCAGGCATTGGCCGTGGCGATGGCAATGGCCGCGGGATTGGTGCCGGCATCGGGCAGAGCCGCCACCAGGTCGGCGAAGTGCCCGGGCTTGTTGACTTTGGCGGGATTGATCGGCGACTGGCCGTGTTTGGCAGTGACGATAAACAGGGTTGAATCATAAAGGCCGCGGTTCTTGAGCGCGACGATCATGCTGGCCAGGGCCTGGTCGGTTTGTTTCAAACCGTATTCCAGCACCGCGCTGGGAGTGCCCAGCCCATCAACATATCCACCCGGCTGCTGGTTGATAGCAGGATTGCTATCGAAGACGCAGCTGTTGTCGTAGTTGTCTACAGTCAGTTTCTGTCCCACGCTCACCGCTTGAAAGTTCATGCCGAACACTTCGGGCACACCGGGCGCGGTTTTGCCGTCATGGCTGAGACCGTTGATCTCGTTGATGATGGCTTGAACTTTTTTCTGGTCGTTGGCGGCAGTGCAAACCACGCTGTGGGTGTTATCGAGACCGTTTACGTTGGTGATCTCAGGGGTAAACAGATCGTCGACGCCGTGACCGGAAGGACCGTTCACGAGGTCATAGGCCGGGTGCTTGTCAGCCCAGGCGGTGCGTCCGCCGGCGGCTTTCACAACCTCGAAGATGGTGTTGGTGCGGATCGCGTCATGCGGATAGATCGCCGAGCAGACGCCGTTTTTGAATCCGCGCGGCAGCTTGGTGGGATCGATCACGTTTTGCGACACGTTCTGCGCGTTATACAGATCGATGCTTTCGTCAAACACCATCATGTTGCCCGGGCTGCCCTGGCACGCGGTGTTGTTTGGGGCGAAGAGTGTGCGGTCATAGCTGACGTCATAAAACATGCCGTGGCTGACCGGAGAACCTCCGGTCACCAGCGCGAGCAGACCCGGGAAGGAGTCGGAGTTGGAGGGTGTACGGGCGTTGGTGTAGGTGATGCCATGACCGGAAAGTTCCGCCAGGGCCGAGTTCGGATGGAAGCGGACGTAGTTGGCGACATCGAGGGCATGCATGCCATCGACGCTGATGAGCAGCACACGCTTGATCTGGTTTTGGGCGACGGCGGCCGAAGTCAATACGCAGGCCAATGCGGCGGCCAGCAGGGGATGCAGACGACGATGGGTCACTGGGAAATTCCTCCTTGTTGGGGATTGCGAACTCCAGCCTAGGAGGAAAATGTTGCTGGGAGGTTAACGCCAGATGAACTGTAAGTGAACGGCAGTGGCGGTCGGTTGAAAACTGGCTCAGCGCAGGGCATTTGAGGACCCTAACGAATGAGCTTGGGAAGAAAATCGGGGCCGCGCTCCGACGATATAATGACCCTGGGGCAACCGAACGGTCCTCTCCCATGGATTTCAAACTCGTATCCAACTACAAGCCGCAAGGCGACCAGGCGGCGGCGATTCAGGCGCTGACCCGCGGCCTGCTCGACCGCGAGCAGCACCAGGTTTTGCTGGGTGTGACCGGCTCGGGCAAGACCTACACCATGGCCAAGGTGATCGAAGCGCTGAACCGGCCGGCGCTGGTGATGGCGCATAACAAGACTCTCGCGGCGCAGCTCTATCACGAGTTCAAGAATTTCTTTCCGCACAATGCGGTCGAATATTTCGTCTCTTACTACGACTACTACCAGCCCGAGGCCTATGTTCCTGCAGCAGATCTGTTTATCGAAAAAGAATCGACAATTAATGACGAACTCGACAAGCTGCGGCTTTCGGCCACGCGGTCGCTGTTTGAACGTCGCGACGCGCTGATTGTCTCTTCGGTGAGCTGCATTTACGGCCTGGGATCGCCGGAAGCTTATTACGGCATGATGCTGTTTCTGGAAAAAGGCCAGAAGATCAAGCGCGAAGACATTACGCGCAAGCTGGTGGACATTCTCTACGAGCGCACTAACGAGGATTTCCGCCGCGGCACGTTTCGCGTGCGCGGCGACGTGATCGAGGTCTTCCCGACTTACGACGACATGGCCTACCGCATTGAGCTGTGGGGCGATGAGATCAGTTCGCTGGGGCAGATCGATCCGCTGTTTGGCACGGTGAAGCAGAAATACATGCGGCTGCCGATTTATCCCAAGACGCATTATGTGATGAAGGAAGAGACACGCGCGTCGGCGGTGGACTCGATCAAGAAAGAGCTGGCGTGGTGGGAAGTGGAACTGGAGAAACAGGGGCGGCTGGTGGAATCGCAGCGCATTCATCAGCGCACGATGTTCGATCTGGAAATGATTAAGGCCATGGGCTATTGCCACGGCATCGAAAATTATTCGCGTCATTTTACCGGACGCATGCCGGGCGAGCCGCCGCCCACGCTGCTGGATTATTTTCCTCGCGACTGGCTGATGTTTGTGGACGAATCGCACCAGACCATTCCGCAGGTGCGCGGCATGTATGCCGGCGACCGCTCGCGCAAGGAAACGCTGGTGGAGTACGGCTTCCGCATGCCGTCGGCGCTGGATAACCGTCCGCTGACGTTTGAGGAATTCGAGCACCGCACCAATCAGATCGTCTACGTTTCGGCGACGCCGGGTCCGTATGAGCTGACCAAGACAGCGGGCGTGGTGGTAGAGCAGATCATCCGGCCGACCGGGTTGATCGATCCGCCGGTGGAAGTGCGGCCTGTAAAGGGCCAGATTGACGACCTGCTGCACGAGATTCGCGCGCGGGTGGAGCTGGGCCAGCGCGTGCTGGTGACCACGCTGACCAAGCGCATGTCGGAAGATCTGGCTGAGTACTACGCCGAAGTGGGCGTGAAGTGCCGTTACATGCACTCGGAAATCGAAACGCTGGAGCGGGTAAAGATTCTGCGCGACCTGCGCAAAGGTGAGTTCGATGTGCTGATCGGAATTAATTTGTTGCGCGAAGGGCTCGACCTGCCGGAAGTTTCGCTGGTCGCGATTCTTGACGCAGACAAAGAAGGATTCCTGCGCTCGGCGGGGTCGCTGATTCAGACCATCGGACGCTGCGCGCGGCATTTGAATGGCCGGGCGATTCTTTATGCCGACCGCATGACCGATTCCATGAAGCGCGCCATGGACGAAACTTCGCGCCGCCGCGCCATTCAGAAGGCATACAACGAAGCCAACGGAATTACGCCGGAATCGATTATTCGTCCGCTGGACATGACGCTGGCGGGAATCGTCGCCGCCGACTACGCCGACATGACCGGCGGCGAAGCCGAGGGCATGCCGGATTTCAAGTCGCAGGAAGAGTTGGATGCATACATCGGCAAACTGGAAAGCGATATGCGCGAAGCGGCGAAGCGATTTGAGTTTGAGAAGGCAGCGAAGCTGCGGGATACGATCAAGGAGTTAAGGACTAAGGAGTTTTTGTTCGCGTAGGAGCGTGTTTCATAGCTCGCGGTTTTGAGCGCTACCTTCCGAACGTGGCACCCGCCGCGACCGGTTTGCGGTAGAACGTATAACCGTCGTGGCTCTCGCTGCGGAAGTTGAGATTGTTGGGAATCAGTTTTTCGCCAGTGCCGAGAAACAAGTAGCCGCCCGGCTCAAGATAAAGGTGCAGGCGTTCGATCAGCGATAATTTTTGTGGGCGCGAGAAGTGCGGCAACACATCCATGCAGAAGATGCAATCAAAGCGGCCGATGAACGTGGGCCGGGCCAGGTTCATGGTGTTGAACGTCATCAAGCTGCGGAGGCGCGGCTTCACCATCAGATAAGCCTCGCCGTTCGCGGGCGCCGGCTCCGCTGCGGGGGAAGGGTTTGAAACACTTTTCGCACCGTTCGTTCCGGCGGCGGCTACTTTCGAAAACGACGAGCGAATGGTGGCCGACGGCAGGCCGGCAACCGAGGAATGCGGATACACTCCGCGCTCGGCGGTTGCGATGGCCTGCGGCACGAGGTCGCTGCCTACAATGTGAACGGCCCATGCGGTTTCTGCGGCCGGATTCTGGATGCCGTTGGCCGCCGATAGCGATCCGTTGCTCTTGCTCGGCGCGCCATGCGACGGCATGGCCGCACAGACCGCCATCGCGATGGAGTATGCCTCTTCCCCGGTGCCGCAGCCGGCGCTCCAGATGCGCAACGTGGAATGGCCCTCGGTTCCCTTCCGCGCGAATAGCTGAGGCAGCACGGCCAATGTGAGGGCGTTGAGTGGGCCGTGGTGGCGCAGGAAGCCGGTGTCGGATGGCAAAAGCCCGTCGAGAAATTCGCCGAACTGAGTCGCGTCGTCACAACTGCGGAAGCGGTCGACGAGAGCGGTGACGGAGTCAAGCTGCTGCGCTTCCACCGCCTCCGATACGCGGGCCGCCAGCGCGCTGTTGGGGCAGGTCAGCACCAGGCCGGTTTGACGTTCCACCACCAGCCGCAACTCCGACAATTCGTGTTCCAGGACGGTCCTCGATGCCATTACTTTATGCATGCAATCTTCCCCGCGGCCCTTTGCCGGGCCCTTTGCGAATCTCATGACCAGCGGGGAACTGGTTTTTTTTTGCGGACACTTCAGCCGCGCGGCTCAATCGCCCGCGACGGCAACGGAAACATGGTGCGAAGCACTTCTTGCCTGCCGCGCCACGGCCTGCATTTCTTTTTCGAGGGAGGAAAATCGCTGCAGTATCTCGTGAATGCGCAGGGCCATGCTGTGAATGGTCGACATCTGGGCCCGCGCGCTGGCGGAAAGACTGCCCGGCTCAACCAACAAGAGTTCGGAATTACCCAGCACCGAAGTGAGGGCGTTGTTCAAGTTATGCCGCATTTCGAGCATGAAGCGGCCAAGCGTCGCCTCCCGCTGTGCGGCGATGGTCAACTGTTCAGCGGACCGGGCCCGGGATTCCGCACGCGCGCGGCCAACGGCTTCGCCGCCGGCGAGAACCAGCACGTCAAGCCGGTATTCGGATGGCGGCAGGACGACCACGCGTGGCCAGAGACGGTGAACCATCTGCGCCATTGCCGCATCCTGACACACGCAGAAGATCGGCTGTGCGGTCGAGTAAAGCGGCTCCATCACTACGGAGAGCAGCTCTCGCTGCAGTGGGCCCACGATCGCGATGTCGAAACTCTCGGCCGCAAAGCGCGGCCAGAGTTCTCCGCTCAGCAGCGTGAACGCGGGGATGGCGCGCTCGGCTTGCCAGCGCGAAATCACGCTGCGAAAAAACTCGGCATCGTCGGAAATGATGAGAACCGTTGACTGATCCACGACTGCGTTTGCTTTCTGCCCGCATCGCGAGCTGCTTCCAAACCATCGACGCCCAGAGCCTACTTCTTTTTGGCAGATGGACTGTCGTCGCTCCATCCGGGAATGCCCGAAGAAACTTCAAACTCCGGAGTCTCGGCACCGGCAGCCGCAGCCTTGGCCTTCGCCTTCGGAGCGGCGGCAGGACCTGCCGAAGCAGCGGACTTGGCTCCAGCGGCCTTTGTCGCAGCAGTGGCCGATTTGGCTGCGGCGGGTGCTGTCGCCGCCGGCTTTTTTGCATCGGCGGGTCCAGCCGTCGGCCGGCCCAGAGCCTGATCGACGGAGGCCTTGAGATCCACCAGCAACCGCAGCGGCTGCCCCGAGGAGTATTCCGCCTGGAACATGACTTTCCACGACTGGCAGACCATGCGCAGGCGTTCGACCGGTTCCTGCGCGGAAAACTGCGCGCGGCGGCAGTCCAGCGTGGCAATAGCTTTTTCCTGCAATTCGTCCAGGCCCTCCAGGATGCAGTTGAGATCGTTGTGCATTAGGTGGAAAAACGAACGCCGCATCAGGTAGCCGAAGCGGGTAAAAGCGACCAGTGCGATGGGCAGGTAGAACAGGTCTCCGGCCTGGGTCTTGATCTTGCGCCCCTGCACCAGCACTCCGCCGTGCAGCAGCTCGTCGAGACTCTGGCACTTACGCGCGGACTCGAGCACGCGGTCCAGCGCATTCAGCCACACCGGGACTTTCAGTTCGACTGGGCCCACCAGCGGCTGCAAGACTCCAGCGACGCAGGCCAGGTCAATTTCACTGTCGTCGAGCGCAACCGGCAGCGCCAGGTTGAAATACTGCACCAGCATGAAGTCGATTTTGTCGCGGGCGGAATCGTTGCGGACCCCATTTTCCAGAAGGTGCTGCAACAGCCCGAGCACGGCGTCCTGGTCGATAGCGGCGTTGGTCTGCAGAAACTGCCGAAGCTGGTGGGCCTGGATTTTCTCGTCCATGGCCTGCAGCCACGCCTGCGCGGCGGCGACGGTTTCAGCGTCCGGAGACTCGGCCTGCGCCTCCAGATCGGCGAAGGGCTCAACTTCCAGGACAAACTCTTTGGCCAGCTGGGAATACAGCGGGTAGACGCGAAGCGCCAGTTCCCACTGCACCGCGACGTTTTGTGGAGCTCTGGGTGGTGTCATAAGGGCTTGATGATCCAGTTCGTAATGTTTTGCAAGAAGCGGGCAGCCACAATCGTCTTGCCCAGGTGATACTGCACAGCCACGACGGAAGCCTCTGCGTCGAGCGAACCGTCGGAGTTGCGCAGATGGACGACGTCGCCAAATTCAAGCGGCACGGCGCAGGCGAACAGGACTTCCTGCGGCGTGCCGAATTCGATGACGGTCCGCTCCGCCGAAATGGCCGGACTCACCGCCGAGTCTCCGGCAACACGAGATACTTCCACCGGCAGGCGAACCGGGGCGGCGTCGGGAAAGAAACGCGCCAACGATGCCACGGGGCTGCTCGAAACTCTTGCACTCGCTGCTGCTGACGACGCCACGCTTGTCGAACTCCGGACTTTTTCTCACGGCAACTACAGCCGGGCTGGTGTTGAGGTTCCGGCACACCAAGGTGCGTGGAATGCAGAAGCAATGCATGCGCCATTGCTGCGAACCGAAGGTCTAGCACTTGTGAACCTGTGTTTGCAGTCACTTACGAGCCAACCCCACACAAGTACTGCAAGCCAGCAGCACGGTTTGTCTCACGGTGAGACACCAGCCGTCTCACGGATCATCTCAAGCGCACGATTCAGGCGACCACGCCGCGATTTTCATTGCAAGGTGGGGCTTGAGGCACGCGCCGCAAGGGCCGAGCCGATGTTGTACCGCTTCAGTTTGCGATAAAGCGTGGCCCGGCTGATGCCAAGCATCTTCCCCGCCAGTGATTTGTCTCCATGGACTTGCTCGAAAACCCGCTCAATCGTCGCGCGCTCGATGTCTTCGAGGTCGGTGGAGGCGAGTACGCCGTTCATGGCAGCCGCATCGGCGGGCAGTTCACCCAGGATTTCCGAGATCGCCGGTCTCTGACCAGCCGCACTCGACGCGGCTGCGATACTTTCGGGAAGGTCGCTTAAGTCGATCATCTGCCCGTTACCGAGCGCGATGGCGCGCTCCATGCAGTTTTCCAATTCACGCACGTTTCCCGGCCAATCGTAGGCCATCATCGCTTTCATGGCGTTGTTGGAGACGCGCACCTCCGTGCCCGGGGCCATGCGGTCGAGAAACCAATGCGCCAGCATAGGGATGTCGGGCCGGCGGTCACGCAACGGCGGGACCTGGACTGTGACCACATTGAGGCGAAAATACAGGTCTTTGCGGAAGGTCCCATTCTTGTACGCCGAATCCAGATCGCGGTTGGTGGCGGCGACGACTCGCACGTCGACCTTGATGCGCTGGTTGCTGCCCACCGGCCGAACTTCCTTCTCCTGTAGCACGCGCAGCAACTTGGCCTGGAGTTCGAGCGGAAGTTCGCCAACCTCGTCCAGAAAAATGGTGCCGCCGTCAGCGGCCTGAAACAGGCCCGACTTGGAGCGAAGAGCGCCGGTAAAAGCCCCCTTTTCATAGCCGAACAGTTCGCTTTCGATCAGAGTCGGGACCAGCGAGCCACAGTCGACCGCGACAAAGGGACGCGTACCGAACGCACCGCGGAAGTGAATGGCCCGGGCGACCAGTTCTTTTCCAGTGCCACTTTCGCCGCAGATCAGAACCGGAGTTCTCGTGTCTTTGAGGCGCGAAACCATGCGCAGGACATCCTGAATCTTGGCCGAGGAACCGACAATGCCGTGGACCGCGGTCTCGGAATCGGTGCGCTGGCGCAGGAATTCGTTCTCTTCCACCAGGCGGACTTTGTCGGCCATGCGGCGCAGGAACAGACGCAACTCCTCGAGTGGTGAGAATGGCTTGGTGATGTAGTCGTAGGCGCCGAGCTTCATGGCCTGCACCGCCGTTTCGACTGATCCGTGCCCGGTCATCAGCGCGACCTCGCTTCGCGGCAGCAGCTTTTTCACTTTTTCCAGAAACTCCAGGCCCGACATGTGTGGCATCACCATGTCGGTCAGGATCATGTGGGCAGGCTGCTGTTCCAGCAGGGTGAGGGCCGAGTCTCCGCTTTCGGCTTCCATGCAGAGAAATCCAAGCGCCTCGCCGACAGTAACGCAGAGTTTGCGGATGCTCTGTTCGTCATCGACGACGAGCAGGCGGATGCGAAGGTCGTCTTTGGCAGCGAGCATGGTCATCGGGCCCTCCCTAGGGTGCGGTCGACAACTTCAATAAACTGCTGAACGCGAAACGGTTTCTCTACGCAGGGTGCGCCAGTCTCGCGCAAAGTTGCGACGGTCTCTTCGTTGGCGATGTCGCCGGTGATGAACACGACGCGGGCGGCGAGATCGGGCCGGTGGCGGGAAATCCAGGCGTGTACCTGGCCGCCATCGACTCCCCCCGGTGTGCGCATGTCACTCACGACTCCGAGAAACTGCCCCGATTCGAGCACGGGCAGCGCTTCCACGCCCGAGTCGCAGGTTTGCACAACATAGCCGCCGCGTTCCAGGGCAGCTTTCACGTAAGCCATGACGGCCGGTTCGTCCTCGATCAGCAGAACCGGCAACGTCGGGGGTTGGAGAACAGTTGAGTTCATGGTCGATTGACTCCTGCGGCAACGCCGAAAGAAGATGCGTGTTCTGCGGCCGGCAGGCGGACGATAAACGTCGCGCCCCGGGCCTCGCTGTTGTTATGGCAGAGGATTTCACCGCTATGCTCGCGCACAATGCCGTAGCAGATGCTGAGACCCAGCCCAGTGCCCTTCCCGATTTCTTTGGTGGTGAAGAAAGGATCGAAGATGCGGTCGATGTGCTCAATGCCCGGACCGTTATCGCGGAATGAGATTTCCACGTAATTGCCGGACTTGGTGGTCATGATCTCGATACGCGCAGGTTGCACCGATTCGCGGATGGCGTCATAGGCATTGTTCAGGATGTTCAGAAACACCTGCTGCAACTGGTGCGCGTCGCCCAGGACGTCGGGCAGGCCTTCGTCGAAGTTTTCCACCACCGCGACGCCGTGGCTTCCGAAATCGTAGGAGCGAAGCTGGATGGTGCTGCGAAGAATGGCGTTGACCTGCACCAGATTGCGCTGCGGCGGCGTCTGGCGCGCGAAGCTAAGCAGGTTCTGCACAATCTCTTTGGTGCGCTGCGCCTGCTGCAGGATTACACGCAGGTCGTTCCGGGCGCTGGCGGGGAGGTCGGGGTTTTCCAAGAGCAAGTCGGCGAACCCGAGAATCGCGGTGAGCGGATTGTTCACTTCATGCGCCACGCCAGAAACGAGTTGCCCGACGGCGGCCATTTTTTCCGTATGCACCAGCTTGTCGCGCAACAGCACGGAATCGGTAACGTCGGTCATCACCACCACGACGCTGGTGACGTGGCTGCCATCCTCGCGCATCGGGCTGAGACTGACGGAAAAGTGTCCTACTTCGCCATTCGGACGAAGCAGTTGCAGTTCAAGCGTATCCGCCGCCACACCGCGGAGCGTGGCCTGCAAGGCTTCGGAAAGTTCGCCGTAAGAGGCGGGAGCGGCAAGTTCGACGAGCGGGCGGCCGATCAACTCGCGAGGGACAAAACCGGCGTCGGTCCAGCGCCGGTTTGCGTAGTTGATGTGTCCCGCTGCGTCGGTAACCAGGATGAAGCTCTGCGTGTTGTTCAGCACTTTGCCGGAAAATTCCCGCTCCCACTGCAGGTCCGACTGCGATTCGCGGAGGCCGCTGACGTCGAGCATCAGACCGCGATACTGAATGACCTTCCCATTGTGGTCGTACATGGCGAAGGCATTGATCAGGACGCGAATGGGTGAGCCGTCTTTTCGCCGCAGCGTGGTCTCGAAATCGCGCAGGTAACCGCTCTCGTGCAGCAGGTTCTTCTGGTGTTCGCGCTGCTCGGGCGTGAAAAACACCTGCGCGGCGATGTCCACTTGCAGCATCTCTTCGCGGCTGGAATAACCGAACATGCGCACCGCTGCATCGTTGACTTCGATAAAGCGGCCGTCGGGCGTGCTGTAGTAAAGCGCTTCCTGAATGTTGTCAAACAGCTCGCGGTAGCGACTTTCCGCCTCACTGCGGTCGGTGATGTCTTTGAGAATATGTATGGTTTGAAAACCTTCTCCCACCGTGCCGTGGACCCGCGACGTGGAGATGAGGTAGCTGCGGTCGTGGAGGGGATGAACAAATTCGTCCACGTCGGATTGCATCGAACGGCAGAAGGGACAGGCGAGGGGCGCGGCCTGGGTGTCGCGGCCGAGCACCGCTCCAATGCCGACGCCGGTCAGGTCGGCGGGAGGGACGCCGACAAAGTTCGCCAGCGAACGGTTCACCCGCAGCATCTTGCCGCTTTCGTCATGCACGACGATGAAATCGGCGATCGCATCGAAGATGTCCAGCCAGTGCCGGTTCGCCTTCTCGATCTGCGCAAACAGGCGGATCGTCTCCAGGGCAGTGGAGACGTGGCCGGCGGCAATCTGGAGGGTGCTGTTGTCACCTCGCGAAAGCGCGGCCGGCAGGCCGGTCACAATCAGCATGCCGGTCAAGACTCCGGCGGAGTTCGTGAGCTTGCAGACGGCGCAATAGGCGTTGCCTAACAAAGACGCAAGATCACTGCCCAGCAGGTCGACGGTGCGGCCGCTGACCACTGCCTCGGGCGCGCTCGCCAGCATCGCCGCCACAGGTTGGCTTAATCGCTCGTCGACCGCGGCGCGCAACCCAGCAGGCTGAGCCTCCGCGGAAACCTCAGCCGGCGGCGCGGGCAAGTCGTTCTGCAGCTCGACCGTCCGCATCTTCCCATGTTCATGGACGGCAAAAACGCCATGCGCGGCACCGAGAAAACCACGGATGCTCCGTAGCGACCGCTCGGCGAGTTCTTCCAGGCGTCGAGTGCCCCCGATTTCGCGGGTCAACCCCATCAGGGCTTCCGCCCGCGCACGGTGCCGCTTCGACTGGTGAAGATTGCTGGTGACTTCCAATACCACGGCTACCTGCGCGGCCAGCGCGCGGGCACGGCGAATGTCTTCCGGCGTCACACCGGCATGATCGTGGCGGTCCAGCACGGTGAACATCCCGAGCAGGTCTCCGTGTGCGCCCAGCAGAGGAACCGCGAGCATCTGGCGGATCTGGTAGCGCTCGGCCTCTTCGAGGTTTGCACCGGCCATTTTCGTGACGTCGTCGGACCAGAACACGTCTTTGGCACGCAACTTCTCGGTGGCGGGACCCTCCGGGAAAACCAGCTCGACGCGGCGGCCTACGCCCCCCTCCACTCCGTAGCGCGCTAGAAAGCGGTTTTCCTCCAGCAGAGCGATGAAGCAGCGGCGAAAGCCGAGAAAGTCCGCCGCCCGTGTGACAAAAGCCTGCAGGAACTGGTCCAGGTCTCCACACGATCCCAGTTCAGAAGCAATATCGAGCAGTTGATGAAGTTCATGGGCCTGATCGCGGGCGGTCGTGAACAGTTCCGCGTTGGCGAGCGCCACTCCCCCAAAGCCCACGACTGCGGCGACGAGTGAGGCGTCGTCGTCGGAAAATTCACATCCTGCCCGGGGATACACCAGCACTACGCCGTGGGTTCGCGCTGTGCGAAAAGGCACCGCCATCAGAATTCCCTGGGAGACCAGACTGCCCAGCGAGTGGCTCTCGCCAGAAACAGGGAGCAGCACCGGTGCACCGGCCGCTGCGGCGCGCTGCGCGATGTCGGTAACGAATCGAATCGTCTGACGATCATGCCGCGAGCGCACGGAGTTTGCCATCTGGGGCGTTTCCGCCGAGACGGCCCGAAGCTCGTAAGGACCCTCTTGCTTAAGCACGACGCACACCAATCGCGTGCCCAATAGCAAGCGGACCCGGTCGGCCAGGGCCTCAATGACTACGCTTGCGTCCGGACGGTTGTCCAGCACCTGCGCGACTTCGGCGAGGATTTCGGCACGCCGCCTCTCCTGGCGGGCCACTCCCGACAAGCGCGAAGCCTCCAGCAGGCTGCCGAGCTGACCCGTGAGAATGGTCGCCTTGGCCGCGAGATCACTGTTGAAAAACGCCGGCATCGAATCGTGGATGAAGGTGGCAGCCCCGACGACCTCGTTCATGACCACCAGAGGCGCTGCCATCATCGAGCGCGCGTGAAACTCAGCCGCTAGTGGAAAGTGCTCCGTCGCGACATGATTCGCGAAGATGGTTCGCCGGCTGCGCACCGCTTCCGCGGTAACGGCGCTGTCGCCGGCCTGCAGGCGCAGGCCGGGAAATTGCGCCTGTTGCCGCCCATCGGCTTCCTCACCGACAAACTCCCCGTCGGACCTTCGCCGCCAGAAATAAACGCCACTCACCTGAAAGAACTCGCGCGTGGCGCGGCAGAAGTAGCGAATCAACGCCGCTGGGTCGGTTTCCACCGCTGCCTGCCGCGACAGCGCAAGCAGCAATGCTTGAAAGCCTTCGTCCGATCCGGGCGACCCGGGAAGGCCGGCTTGATTCGCCAGCGAGGGCGCTTGCGTCTGCCGGCCAGCAGCGGAATTGGTGGTTTCGTAAGCCACAAGTGATTGAATCTATTGAGGAATCCGATTATTTCATCTCAATTTGAGTCGCGAGAAGTGACTCCCGGGGTGCCGGGTGCGGAAATCCCGTGTTTCTCATGATTCTTCGTCTCACCCTGAGATGTAACCTAGCGAAAGACCAAGCTTGAGACAACAGAGACCTTCACTGACCACCCTTTAGGCGAGCTCATCTCCGTCTAAATACATTCATTGCAACAAAATAGGCTTCATTACTTAAGTTTCTCAGTTTGGTCACGGGTGGCAGGGCTATTGCTCCATCAACTCGCTGGCACCAAGGGCGAAGGAGTGTACGTACGTGTCGATGACGAGGCAAGCAATAGCAGTGTGGGCACTGGCAGTCGCGCTGCTTCTCTCCCCAGTCGCCCTGATGTCCCAGAACGACGGCTCAACCGAAATTACCCGGAAAGTACGAACCAGAGTGGCTCCGCAATATCCGGACTTGGCCAGGAGAATGTCTTTGACCGGGGTGGTCAAGATCGAAGTAGTGGTGTCATCGGATGGAACCGTCAAAGAAGCCCGTGTCGCGGGGGGACATCCGGTGTTGGCCAATGCCGCTTTGGAAGCGGTGAGGAAATGGAAGTTCGAGCCGGCCTCGGGTGAGAGCACCGGCAGCATCAGCGTAAGGTTCGACCCTCGCTAAGCAACCAGGTCGCGCGTTTTTCGGCAAACATGAGGAGAAGGCGGTTTATGAACAGCGGACTGACGATCGGTAAGCGCTTGTATGTGAACTTCGGCATCATCCTGGCCATGGTCGTGGTGCTTTTCATGGTGAACCTGTTGGCCGTACAGCGAGAGCATGCCGCCAAGGCCGCCGCCCAGGCTTCTGTGGAACTGACCGCGTCCACCAATGCCGCCCGCTTCCTCATGATGCAGAACCGCCTCTACCTCAGCAATTACCTGCTGAGCGGCGACACCCGTGAAGTGGAGCGCATGAACGACGGCGTCCGCGCGCTGAACGACAAATTGCAGGAAGGCCAGGGCCTCGCCGTCAGCGAGCAGGAAAAGAGCGCTTTGGGCCGGGTCGAGCAACTGGAGCAGTCCTGGGCAAAAGAGTTCGCTCAACCCTTGATCGACAAACGGAAAGATGTCGACGCCGGCAACGCGACGGTGGCCGAACTGCAAATCTTCTATCTCCAGAAAGACGCCGCCGCCTGGGTGAAGAATTCAAACGACAGCCTGGACGTTGCGGACACTGAAAATCGCAAGCTGGTGGAAGCCCGCCGGAAGTCCGACGAAACCGCCAGCACCTTCACGGTAAGCGTGGCGTCGCTCAGCACTCTGTTTGCGCTGGGTCTGGGTATCGTCGTGGCCTTCCGGACTGCAAAGTCGATCACCGAACCCCTCACCAATCTGATGCAGGTTGCCCGCCAGATCGGCGAGACGGGCGACCTGGAACACAGCATCGAGGTCAACCGCGCCGATGAAATCGGAGATCTGTCGCGCAGCTTCGCCCGCATGGTCGCCTATTTGAAGGAGATGGCCTCCGTCTCCGAGTCCATCGCGGAAGGAGATCTGCAGGTGGAAGTGAAGCCGCGTTCCAGCCACGACACCCTGGGCAATGCCTTCGCGCGCATGGTGGACGGCATTGGGGCCCTGGTGCGCAACGTGCGCGACTCGGCCTCGCAAGTGGCCAGCGCCGCCGGACAGGTCGCGGCGGCCTCCGACGACTCCGCCAAGATCGGCCTGCAGGCATCCTCGGCGATCGACGAAGTCACCAGCACCATGCACGAGATGAGCGTCAACGTTCAGAACATGGTGAAAAACACGCAGGTGCAAGCGTCCAGCGTGAGCGAAACGTCGGCCTCCATCGACCAGATGGTCGCGTCCATCCAGCGCGTAGCCGACACCGCCAAAGTGCTGCTCGACATTTCCAACCGCTCGCGTGAGGAAGTACACAGCGGCATCTCCACCATGGAAAAGGCCACCGAGGGCCTGACCAAGATCAACGTCACCATCAAATCTTCGGGCGAGATCATCGACGCTCTGGGAACCCGGGCCGACGACATCGGCAAGATCATCGAGGTCATCGACGATCTCGCAGAGCAAACCAATCTGCTGGCGCTGAACGCCGCCATTGAAGCCGCCCGTGCCGGCGAGCATGGCCTGGGATTCGCCGTGGTCGCCGACGAAGTGCGCAAGCTGGCGGAAAAGTCGGCGCAATCCACCAAGGAAATTTCCGAGCTGATCCAGAGCATCCAAAAAGAGGCCCGCAAGGCGGTGGAAAACATGAACCGCTCCACCGGCATCGTCAACGAAGGACTGGAACTGGGCGGCGACCTGAACGCGGCGCTGCGCAAGATTTCCAACGTGGTCACCGAGGTCTACAAGTTCGCGCAGGAAATCGGCGCGGCCACCAACGAGCAATCGCACGGTTCCACCCAGATCGCCCGAGCGACCACGCGGCTCAACGAAATCACCCACGAAATCAACTCGGCGGTCGAGGAGCAGGCATCGGGCGCGCAAGCCGTCGTGAAAGCGATGGAACGTATGCGCGAGATGGTGCAGCAGTCCACTTCCGGTTCGACCGAACTGGCCGCCAGTTCCGAGCAGATGTCGAAGATGTCTCGCGGAATGCTGGAACTGATGGGCCGCTTCTCGCTGGCCGAACTCACCCACGCGGGCATGCCGTCGCCCGAAAGGAACCGCTCGAGCCGACGGGCCGCCGCTGGAGCGCAGGTCTAACCTATGCAACAGGAACTTCACATCGTCGGCTTTCAGGTCGGCCGTGAAACCTACGGCGTGCCCATCACTTCCCTGCACGAGATTGTGCGCGTGCCGGAGATCACAGCCGTGCCGGATGCGCCCGATTATCTGGAAGGCGTCATCAATCTGCGCGGCAAGATCGTCTCGGTCATGGATTTGCGCAAGCGCTTTGGCAGCCAGGAAGCCGCCATCCGCAAACAAAACCGCATTCTGGTGGTCGAGCACCAGGGACGGCTCGCCGGGCTCATCGTCGATTCAGCATCCGAAGTATTGAAAGTCCCGGTCGAAGACGTGGACCCTCCGCCAGCCGTGTTTCAGGAAGGTGGATTAAATTGCGTGACCGGACTGGGCAAAGTGAAGGGCCGTCTGGTGGTGCTTCTCGACATGAGCAAACTGCTGGCCCCGGCCAATTTGGTGGTTTCGAGCCAGCCGCAGGAACCCAAGCCGGCCACGCCAAAAGCGCGGGCCAAGTCGGCGCAGTGAGGCCACTGATTCCGGGGAGAAATCCCAGTAAGGGCAAGGACAAACCAGCATGAGCGCACCCGGAGCCGCACCCGCTCCGATTTTGACGGACGCCGAGTTAAAGCTGCTGCAGGCTCTTGTCTATCAGGAGTGTGGCATGCACTTTGACGAGCGGCGAACTCCGTTTCTACAGGACCGCCTCCTGCGCCGCCTCAAGGAATGCAAAGCCGACTCTTTTTACGCCTACTACCGTCTGCTGATCGGGCCCTTGGGAAAACAGGAATTGAGCAAGCTGGTGGAACTGCTGACGGTCAATGAAACCAGCTTCTTCCGGCACAAAGCGCAGCTTGACCTGTTCCAAAAAGAGGTCCTCACCGACTTGCTGAAACAAAAGGCCGCGCGTGGAGACTATTCCATTCGCGTGTGGAGCGCCGGCTGTTCAACCGGACAGGAACCTTACACGCTGGCGATGCTGATCGTGGATGCTCTGGCGTACTTCTGCCTGCGCAACCCGCTCCCGCCCCCCGCATCTTTGCCGAAGCCCATGGCCCCACCGCCGTGGAACGTGGAAGTGCTGGCCAGCGACATCAACTACACCGTACTGCGCAGCGGTCAGGACGGCGCTTACGGGGATGCGCAGATGGAGACCGTGGACTACAGCTATCGCCTGCGCTATTTCGACAAAATCGGCGAGCGGTACGCCGTCAAGAAAGGGCTGAAAGAGCTGGTCCACTTCGACTTCCACAACCTGAAGACGGAGTTCCTGCCCCAGCACAACGACGTCATTTTCTGCCGCAACGTGATGATGTATTTCGACGAGGCCGAGCAGGAACGGCTGATCGAGAAGTTCCATCGCTGCCTGAATCCCGGCGGTTATCTGTTTGTGGGTCACGCCGAAAGCCTGCTGGGGCGTTCCGAGAAGTTTCAAATGGTGCACAAAGACAGCGGCACGGCCTATCGCCGCCTTGGAGTGAAGAGTGACTAACACGCCCGACGATCGCGGGGCCGAACTGCGCGAACTTTTCTTTGAGACCTCGCAGGAATTGCTGCAGGCGCTCAACGAGCAGGCGCTCGAACTGGAAAAGCGTCCGGGCGATGTGGAGATCGTACGCTCGATCCGGCGCGCCGTGCATACGCTAAAAGGCGACTCGGCGGCCTGCGGCCTGCGCGAACTCAGCGAACTGGCCCATCTTTTTGAAGACGCGCTGGCCGGCGAGAGTGCGGCCGCCGACGCTGCCCTCGCGGAAATCGCGCTGGCTGCGGCCGACGCCTTCGCTGATTTGATTGCGTCCTACCAGCATGGCTCAGTGATGCCGAAGACGGCCGCGCTGGAAGCAAGAATCAAACAGATCGCGGAGAAACCGGCGGGCCCGAAGGCTTCCAAACGCTCCCGTGCCAAGCTGACGGGTGAGGCCGGGACCGACTGGAGCGATCAGGAAAAAAGATCGATCCGGGAGGCCCAGGCCCGCGCGCTCGATGTCTACCACGTCGTGGCGGGTATCGATCCGCACTGCGCCATGCCCATCGCGGCGCGGCAATTACTGCAGAACGCGGTGTCGCAGGCGGGCCAGGTCCTGGCCGTCCGGCCGGATGCCAAGTCCCCGGCCGCATCAAAACAAGTTGAGTTCATTCTGGTCAGCAAGGAAGCTCCCGCCGCCATCACACTGCGCTGCCAGATCCCCACCATTTCCGGCGAGATTCACGTTACTCGCCTTGAACCGGCCGAAGCCGTGGCGGAACCCACGGATGTTGCCGCTTCGCAGCAGGAGCAGCACGAAATCGACACCGCTCCGGCCGAGGTTGCCGCGTCCGCGAAGCCGAGTGATGCCGCCTCCGTAACCTCGGCTGAAAACATCCTGCGCGTCGATGCCGGGCGCATTGACGCGGTCTTGAACCTGGTGGGCGAACTAATCATCGCCAAGTCCATGCTGCAGCAGGCCGTGGAAGAACTGGCCAGCGCGCATCCCAAAGATCCCCTGCGTGGGCGTTTTTCCGACGCTATGTCGTTCCAGTCCCGCGTGCTCAACGATCTGCAGCGCTCGGTGATGAAAATCCGCATGGTCCCGGTGGAGCATTTGTTCCGGCGCTTCCCGCGCCTGGTAAGAGACGTCGCCCGCCAATGCGGCCGCGATGTCGATCTCCTCATCAGCGGCCAGGACACCGACCTTGACAAGGGCATCCTCGATTCGCTGGCTGAACCTCTGACTCACCTTGTCCGAAACGCGGTAAGCCACGGCATCGAGACGGCCCAGGACCGGATCAAAGCGGGCAAGCCGGCGCGCGGCACCATCAAGTTGAACGCTTACCACCAGGGCAACCAGGTCTTCGTCGAGATCAGCGACGACGGCCGCGGCATTTCAACCGACAAAATCCGCCAGCGCGCCATCCAGCTCGGCTTCGTCTCCAGCCAGGAAGCGGCCCGTCTGAACGAGGCCGAGTCTCTGGACCTGATTTTCCGGCCCGGATTCAGCACCGCCGAACGCGTCACGGAAGTTTCCGGACGCGGCGTCGGCATGGATGTGGTGCAGAGTGTGCTGAAGCGCATGAAGGCCACCATCAGTGTCGAGACCCGCCCGGGCCATGGCACCATCTTCCGCCTGAAGCTGCCGCTGACCCTGGCCATCATCAAAGCTCTCTTGTTCTGGGTCGAGCAGCGTCTGTACGCCATCCCGCTCAGCGCGGTAGTAGAAATTGCGCGCGCCTGCGAAGCCGACGTTCACCAGGTCGACAACTACGAAGTGCTGCAATTGCGCAACCAGGTCTTGCCGCTGGTCCGGCTGGGCCGTCCGGCCGTGGTCGACGGCGATCCCAAGCGGCAAAAATTGTTTGTCCTCGTCATCACGGTCAGTGAACGGAAGTTCGGCCTGATCGTCAACGGGCTGGAGGGCGAAGAAGAACTCGTCATCAAGGCGCTCGACGACCAGACGTTCAATACCGACATGGTCAGCGGGGCATCCATCTTGGGAGACGGCCGCGTCGTGTTGATTCTGAATCTGACGGCCGTGGTCGAGCATGCCGCCAAGATGCGTCCCGAGCAAAGCGGGAGCGCCGGGTCCGGCCTGCTGCTCACCCACGCCGACCGGATGCGACTCGCGATGAGCACCGCAGGAGGGCAGGCATGAGCCGCAGGGTCCGCGTTCTCGTGGTGGACGATTCCGCTCTCATGCGGAAGCTGATCCCGCAAATGCTCGAGTCCGATCCGTCGATCGAGGTGGTCGGCACGGCAATGGACGGCCACTTCGCCCTGCGCAAAATCCAGGACCTGCAGCCCAACGTCGTCACCCTTGATCTGGATATGCCGAAGATGAACGGCATTGAGACCCTGCGGGAAATCATGAAGCGGACGCCGGTCGCGGTGATCGTGGTCAGTTCGCTGAGCACGGAAGGCGCGCTGGTCACCATGAAAGCGCTGGCCATGGGCGCGTTCGACTTTGTCACCAAGCCCAAAGATGCCACCTCACACATGGCGGAAGCTTCCGCCGAACTGATCGCCAAAGTGAAGGCGGCGGCGGATTGCAAGCTGAAACCGCGGCTGCTGGAGGAATCACGGACGCGCAGCCCGAAACTGGAAGTCAAAGCCTGGGCCCAGCCCACGCACGTGGTTGCAATCGGCGTCTCGACCGGCGGACCGCAGGCGCTGGAGTATGCCTTGCCTCAGATGCCGCCGGAGTTTCCCGCCGCCATTCTGGTTTGCCAGCACATGCCGGAGGGGTTCACGGAAATGTTTGCCCGCCGGCTCGACGAACTGTGTGCGCTGTCGGTCAAGGAAGCGCGATCCGGCGATCCTCTCCTTGCCGGCCAGGTCTTGATCTGCCCAGGAAACCGACACATGAAAGTGAAACGCCTCAAGCAGGGCGACGTCGTCGTGCTCAGCGACGAAGAACGCGTGAATGGCCATCGTCCCAGCGCCGATGTTCTGCTGCACAGCGTGGCGGAAGAGTTTCGTTCGCACGCCATCGGTGTGCTCATGACCGGCATGGGAGATGACGGCGCGGAGGGTTTGGGCGCAATCAAGCGACTGGGCGGCATCACTATCGCGCAGGACGAGGAGTCCAGCGTCGTGTTTGGCATGCCCAAGGCCGCCATCGAACGCGGCTATGCGACCCGCGTGGTCTCACTGGATGGCATGGCTGCGGCCCTGCAAGCCGCGTGCCGCGGCCGCGATGGACTGGACCGGCCCCGCGGCACCGGGCGAGGCGCGGGATAGTGGGAAGCTGCAGTTGGCAATTTGTGACTATGGTCATCTGGGTTGTGTCGAACACGCATGATATGTAACAGAGGGGGATTTTATGGAGCAGTTTGCACCAATCAAGCGCAGTAAAGACGGACAGCCCGTCCGTTACCTGATCGTCGACGACTCGGTCTTCGCGCGCAAGAACCTTGCCCGCATGATCGAGAGCTTTGGCGGCCAGGTGGCGGCGGAAGCGGGCGACGGTCTGACCGCGATCAGCGAGTATGACCGCACCCATCCCGATATCGTACTGATGGACATCACCATGCCGCAGATGGAGGGGATCGAAGCTGCCGAACGCATCGTCCAGTCCCATCCCGAAGCCCGCATTGTGATGGTCTCGTCGGTCGGCTATCAGGAAAACATCGTCGCCGCGCTGCAGCGTGGGGCGCGCCACTTCGTTCAGAAGCCGGTGAAGCCGGAAGTTCTTTACGAAGTCATCAAGTACGTATTAGGAGAAGACGGCGCGGTCGCCGCAGCGGCAGGAGCTTAACGGCATGAAGATGGACCTCATCCAGCCCTTCATCAATGCGGCCGACGCTGTATTGTCGCAGGGGCTTCAGGGCAAAACGAAGGTGGACCATCTGACGATGGAGCAGGATGCCTATCGTCAGAAAGGAGTGGCCGGCCTCATCGCGCTTTCCGGCGACATTGAGGGCCGTATCATTCTCGACATGGATCCCCCCACCGCCGCCCGCGTTGCCAGTCTTTACGCCGGAACCGAAGTCCCCGAGACCGACGATATGGTCCGCGAAACCGTTTTCGAGCTGGCCAACCAAGTCGTAGGCAATGCCGTCTGCGCCCTCAACGATCAGGGATTTCACTTCCGCGTACATCCCCCGCTGCTCGTGACTTCGACCGAGAACGACAAGACCAGCGAAAACGTCGAAGCGTTGATGATTTGCCTGGAGACCCCCGCCGGCAACGTTTATATGAACGTCTCGCTCCGCTACTGCAGCCAAGAAAAATTGGCCGCCAACGCTTAAGTTTCCCTCCGAAGTGGCAGAACCATGGAAACGTACTGTCCATCCCTAGCTATTTAGACGTTTTGGCTGAGAGTGTTGATTGGTAAACTATTCCTAATGGCACCCGCGAACGAGAAACAGCAGGCACACCAACTCCTCGATCAGCTCGATGCTGGCCAGCTCGCTGCTGTCGTGCATCTGTTGCAAGTGATGACCGGCCCACTGTCGCATTCGCTGGCTTCCGCGTCCGTCGAAGAGGAGGAGATCACGCCGGAAACCGCTGCGGCGCTCGACCGCGCCCGCGCTTCCCTGGCCCGCGGAGAAGGCATTCCTCACGCAGATATCCTGCGCGAGTTCGGCTTGGATAAATGACCGAACCGCCAGCGCCGGAACGGATCGGCGTCCTTTGGTCGCCCGAGGCCCGTGTCGATGTACGCGCCATCGACCGCGAAATCGCCATGCAGATTCTTCAGTGCGTGGATCGCTACCTGGCCAGCCGCACCGGCGATGTGAAGAAGCTGAGGCCTCCGCTCACCGGCTTCCGCCTGCGCTGCAGCGACTACCGCGTGTTCTTCGATCTCAAAGGCGACAACACCGTCACGATCACCGCCGTGCGCCACCGCCGAGAAGCCTACCGCTGACCTGCAGTAATCCCACTGCCACCAAGAAAAATTGGCCGCCAACGCCTAGGTTTCCCTCCGAAGTGGCAGCTCCGAAGTCGCTTCCTCCGGCGCTGGATTCGCATACTTTTTCAAATCCAAATAACGCTCGATCAGTGCCGCTGGCGCAAACACTCTCCGACCGCCCAGCATGGCTTTCAACTCAAGAGCGTTAGCTGCAGCTTTGCCCTCGAAGTGATTGTTCGTGATCACAAACGTAATCGCGCCACTGTGGGCCACATTTTCGATGCGGCTCTTCCACTCTGCAAGTTCGCTCTCCTTATACAGATAATCGTAGCGATCATTGCGGCTGTCGGAATCAAACCACTGCTCGTAGTTGCGCCCGTGCAGCCGCACATAGGCGACCGGCGCGGTCACATACTCGGTCGGACCGAGAGACTTTCCCAGCAAGGGCTGGTCGATATTGCAGAAGCCGACGCGCTGGCGCGCAAATTCTGCCAGGATCCCCGGCTGGTTCCAACTGGAATGCCGCAGCTCCACCACTCGGGGATATTCGATGAACTGCCGAAGCAGGCCGTCGAGATACTCGCGGTTCAGTGACGTGTTCTTGAACGATGCCGGAAACTGCATGAGCAGCGCGCCAAGGCGGCCCTCGGAGGCAATGGCGTCGAGACCTTCGCGGGTCCGCGCTTCGTCTTCCTGGGTCGAGTGAATCGTAGCCGCCGAAGTCGGCTCGCTCACCGCCAACGGCGAGTGGGTGAACGCACGATAGAGCTTTGCCGTGAACAGGAACTCACGATTCACCGGCGCCACTTTCCTGCACCAGAGCCTCGCGATTTCCGGCCGGATGGGCCCGTAGAACGAGGAGTTGATTTCCGCGGTGTCGAAAAACCGCGCCAGATATTCCAGGGGATGGATTTTGCGCCGCTTCAGGTCGAGCGGGTAGACAGGCCCTTCCCAATCCTTGTAACTCCAGCCGGCGGTGCCGATCAGCAGCTTGGGCGCGGCATTCATGCGAAGGACGCGGCGGCGCAGGGCAAGGTTAGCACGACGCAAACGGAGCCGGACGAGTGATAGGCGCGTTCGCCCGGCGAATCCATCCAACTGGTGCTAGGCTAGACTTTTCACCACAGAACAAGCGAGGTTTGCCACCGGTGACCATTGATTTAGCGGCCAGTGCGGGCGTGGGCCTCCTGTTCGGTCTTTTGCTGGGCTGGCTGGCCGGGCGCGGCCGGGGAGCGAATGCCGCGGTCCGCGCCGGAATACTCGAACGCGAACTGGAAGCCGCGAAGACCGAGATGGAGCGGCTTCTCCTCGCCCGCGAAGAGCTGATCGACACCCGCGCCAGGCTGGAGTCGGCGCTTGAATCGGAACGAAAAAACAACGCCGAGAAAATTCAGCTGGTCACCCGTGCCGGCGAAGACCTGCAGAATGCCTTCAAGGCCATGGCCTCCGACGCGCTCGACAACAACAACCGGTCGTTTCTGGAACTGGCCAAGACCAGCCTCGAGCGCTTCCAGAGTGACGCGAAGCGGGACCTGGAAACGCGGCAAAAAGCCGTCGCCGACATCATCGCTCCGGTGCGCGAGTCGCTCGACAAAGTGGACGCGCAAATCCAGCAGATCGAAGTCGCCCGCGGCGAAGCCTACGGCGAACTCAAAGAGCAGGTGCGTTCCCTGATCACAACCCAGAAAGAGCTGCAATCGGAAACCGGAAATCTGGTCCGCGCCCTGCGCGCCCCGAACGTTCGCGGCCGCTGGGGAGAGATTCAGCTCCGCCGCGTCGTCGAAATGGCCGGCATGCTCAACTACTGCGACTTTTCCGAGCAGATGACGGTCACGACCGACACGGGCAGGATTCGCCCCGACCTGATCGTGCGGCTGCCCGGCGGCAAGAATGTGGTCGTCGACGCCAAGACTCCGCTGCAGGCCTATCTTGACGCCCTCGGAGCCCCCGACGAAGAAACCCGCAAAGCCTGCCTGCTGAACCACAGCCGGCAAGTGCGCGACCACCTGAAGAACTTGAGCGGGCGCTCCTACTGGGAGCAATTTGAAGCCACGCCCGAGTTCGTTGTAATGTTTCTGCCGGGTGAGACTTTCTTCAGCGCCGCGCTGGAGCAAGATCCGGACCTGATCGAGTGGGGAGTCGCCAACCAGGTCATTCCCGCTTCCCCGACAACGCTGATCGCCCTGCTCAAGGCCGTGGCCTACGGCTGGAACCAGGAGAAACTGGCTCGCAACGCGCACGAGATCAGCGCGCTTGGCAAAGAGCTGCATGATCGCCTGCGCGGCCTCGCCGGGCACATCGCCGCCGTTGGCGGCGGGCTGGATCGCGCGGTCGAATCTTACAACAAGGCGGTCGGGTCGCTCGAAAGCAGGGTGCTGGTCTCGGCCCGCAAGCTTGCCGAAAAGGGCGCTACCGTCACCGACGACATCCCTGAGTTGGAACCGATCGAAACCACGACCCGGACTCTGTCGTTCGAATGGGACGACGAGCCGGAACTCCTTCCGGAAGCCCCCGAGGATCGGAAGAAGGTCGGCTAGGAAACGGCCAGGGGCTCGTCCTCACGCATCGATTCCTCGTAACTCCCACTCCTTTCGACACATACACAATTCCACATCAGGCTACGCGATTCCGTAGCGAACCCGATAAAACGATTCTATAATTACAGAAGTCGCTGGCAGCGCTGGACTTACTGCCAGTTCTGGTGG
>Ga0209698_10000841_pt1 | contig 35438 bp, 27 predicted proteins | sample LitLauG_LLR_2012_FD_187203 | JGI IMG/M metagenome (GOLD analysis project Ga0209698, IMG submission 187203) | Freshwater sediment microbial communities from Pennsylvania, USA - Little Laurel Run_MetaG_LLR_2012 (SPAdes) (version 2) | ecosystem: Environmental > Aquatic > Freshwater > Creek >... | reverse complement strand
TTTCTGTACAGCTTCGTTGCAACGTCGGACCTGATGGCGTCGGCGGAACGTGCGAACGCAGCCGCGGCCCGCGCCGCGTCCGCCCCTCCGGAAGGGACGTGGGAGTCCCCGGCGTGAAGACCGGGATCGGGGCAAAGGTCGAATCGGGGGAGTCGTCATGAACATCGCGCTTGTTGGCTACGGGAAAATGGGGAAGGAAGTTGAGAGTGCGGCCAGGGCGAAGGGTCTCACCGTGTCGAAGGTCTTCGACATCAACAACAACACGGGGAGCCTGGGGCTCACGGCCGAATCGCTCAAAGGGGTCGACGTCTGCATCGAGTTCTCGACGCCGGGATCCGTTCTCGAGAACATTACGGCGGTCGCGGAGTGCGGGAAGAACATCGTCGTCGGCACCACCGGGTGGTATGACAGGCTCGACCACGTGAAGAAGATCGTGAAGGAGAACAAGATCGGCTTCCTCTACTCCCCCAATTTCTCGCTGGGCGTGAACATCTTCATGCAGATCGTCACCCACGCCGCGCACATGATGGACCGGTACGCCGAGTACGACGCCGCGGTCATGGAGCGTCATCACCGCGCGAAAGTCGACAGTCCCTCCGGCACCGCGCTGACAATTGCCTCGGGCGTGCTGCAGGGGATGAAACGGAAGACGGAGATTACGTCCGGCACGATCAAGGGACCGATCAAGCCGAACCAGCTTCATATCGCATCCTCGCGGTTCGGCAGCGTCGCGGGGACGCACGCGGTGGTGTTCGATTCCGGCGCGGACTCGATCGAGCTCGTGCACACGGCGAAAGACCGTTCCGGGTTCGCCGTCGGCGCCGTTGTCGCGGCCGAATGGCTCAAGGGCAAAAAGGGGTTCTACACAATGCGCGACGTGATCACACTCTAGAGTCTCCCGCGCGAACGCTCCACGAAGGGAACAACAATGGCAAAACGAAAGCTTCTCTTTCGCGGCACCGGCACGGCGCTCGTCACGCCTTTCAAGAAGGACGGTTCCGTGGACGAGGTCGTCCTGCGCGAGCTCGTCGAGCGGCAGATCAAAGGTGGTGTGGAAGCCCTGGTCCCCGTCGGGAGCACAGGGGAGGCGGCGACGCTCACCGATGCGGAGCAGGCGCAGGTGATCGAGATGGTCGTCGACCAGACACACGGGAGGATTCCGGTGATCGGGGGGGCGAGCAGCAATTCCACGATGAAGGCGATCGCCCTCGCGAAGGAGGCGAAGCGCCGCGGCGTCGATGCGTTGCTCACCGTCGCGCCGTTCTACAACAAGCCGACGCAGGAGGGATTGTACCAGCATTTCAGCGCGATCGCGGACGCCGTCGAGATCCCTATCGTCATTTATAACGTCCCCGGGAGGACCGCCTCCAACATCGACGCCGGCACGACGCTGCGGCTTGCCGGGGAGATCTCGTACATCGTGGGGGTCAAGGAGGCCTCCGGAAACCTCTCGCAGATCATGGAAATTCTCCACCACCGGCCGGCGGGGTTCGGTGTCTGGTCGGGGGACGACAACATGACGTTCCCCCTGGTGGCGCTCGGCGCCGACGGGATCATCTCCGTCGTGTCGAACGAGGTCCCGGCGGAATTCTCCAAAATGGTCCGGTACGCCCTAAAGGGAAATCTCGACAAGGCGAGGGAATTGCACTACAGGCTCCTCCACCTCATGAACGCGAACTTTGTCGAATCCAACCCCATCCCCGTGAAAGCCGCGATGGCGATGATGGGGCTGATGGAGGACGCATGCAGGCTCCCGCTCACGCAGCTCGGTGATGCGGCCCGCCCGAAGCTCGAAAAGGCGCTTAAAGAGCTCAGGCTCATCCGCTGACGCATGTCCCTGCAGACGGACATAGAAACGCTCTACGGGACCGACCCCGGCGCGCTCGACCGCGATGAGGCGCTCCGGACGTTCTCCGAATTCAAATTCTTCCTCAATCGCGGCGAGCTGCGGGCGGCGGAAAAAAAAGGCGGGGTCTGGACCGTCAATCACTGGGTGAAGAAGGGGATCCTGCTCGGATTTCGCCTGGGGACGCTCGAAGACGTTTCGATCGACGGCAGGTTCCGGTTTTTCGACAGGAGCACTTACCCGCTCAAGAAGATGACCGTGGCGGATGAGATCAGGCTCGTTCCCGGCGGCTCGTCGATACGCGACGGCGCGTTTGTCGCCCCCGGCGTTGTCTGCATGCCGCCGATGTTCATCAACGCGGGCGCCTACGTGGACGAAGGGACGATGGTCGACTCGCATGCGCTCGTCGGCTCCTGCGCGCAGATCGGGAAGCACGTGCACATAAGCGCCGCGGCGCAGATCGGCGGCGTCCTTGAGCCGGTCGGCGCGCTGCCGGTGATCATCGAGGACGGCGTCCTCGTCGGCGGCAACTGCGGCATCTACGAAGGGACGATCGTGAGCAGGGGGGCGGTCATCGCGGCCGGCGTGATACTCACCGGCGGGACCGCGGTCTACGATTCCGTGAAGCACGTCGTGTACAAAAAGTCGCCGGGCGCTCCTCTTGTCATACCGGAAAACGCCGTCGTCGTTCCGGGGAGCCGTCCGCTCGATTCCGCATGGGGACGCGAGAAGGGCATCTCGCTCGCGACGCCGGTCGTCGTCAAGTACCGCGACGAAAAGACGGATGCGGCGACAGCGCTCGAAGACAGCCTCCGATGAGTTCACGCCGCGTTCTTGTCTTCGGGGCCAACGGCCTTCTCGGCCAGAAAGTCGCGGACCTCCTCGTCCGCGGGACCCCCGCCTCCGTGACACTCTCTTCGTTTGAAAGCGCCCCCGTCAGGCCGATGGAGCCCGCGGAATACGTGCAGGCGGACATCACCTCCAAGAAGGACGTCAAGCAGGCGGTCGCGCACGCGGAGCCCGACGTCATCATCAACTGCGCGGCGATCACGAACGTGGACGCGTGCGAGACCGAAAGGGAAACCGCCTGGAAGGTGAACGTCGGGGGGGTAGAGCACATCATCGAGGCGGCGCGGCGCACAGGGGCGACGATCGTCCACGTGTCGAGCGATTACATCTTCGACGGGAAAAACGGGCCGTACACCGAAGACGACAGGCCCGAGCCGCTGAGCTACTACGGAAAGACGAAGCTCGCCGGGGAGAATTCCCTCCGTGCCTCGGGGATGAACTATCTCATCGCGCGCACGATGATTCTTTACGGCTTCGCGGCGGGCGTCAAGCAGAACTTCGCCCTCTGGCTCATCCAGAGCCTGGAAAAACAGACGCCGGTGCGCATCGTCGACGACCAGCTCGGCAACCCGACGCTTGCGGACGATCTCGCATACGGCCTCCTCCGCGGCGTGGAGCTCGGGCGGACCGGCGTGTACAATATTGCGGGGCGCGACATCGTCAGCAGGTATGAGTTCGCCGTGCGCATCGCCCGCGCGTTCAGCCTTGACGCGTCCCTCATCTCCCCTGTCAAGACCGCCCAGCTCCGGCAGCCCGCGCACAGGCCGCTTAAATCCGGGCTTATCACGCTGAAGGCGGAGGTCGAGCTCGGGATCCATCCCTCGACGATCGAACAGGGTCTGGCGGTTCTGAAGAACCAGATCTCGCGCGGCAAGCGGAGAGCGGCCGACAGCGGGCCGGTCCCCGGGCAGCCGCACGGGCGCGGTAAACACTGAAGGGGCCGGACAATGCTCGACATGAAGTTCATACGCGAAAATGTGGAAAAGGTGAAGGCGGGGGTGCGGCTCAAGGGGGAACAGGAGTCGGTCGTCGACGAAGCCCTTGCCCTCGATGAGGACCGGCGGCGGACGCTGCAGAAAGTTGAGATACTCAAGAGCCGGCGGAACGAGGTCTCCGACACGGTCGCCGGGATGAAAGCGCGGAAGGAGGACGCCTCGGCGCTCATCCTGGAAATGCGCAGCGTCGCCGAAGAGATTAAATCACTCGACGCCGCTCTCGGCGCGGTCGAAGAGCATTTGCGCGCGGCGCTCCTCCTCATCCCCAACCTCCCCCATGAAAGCGTCCCCGCGGGAAGAACCCCCGCGGACAACGTGACCGTTGCGACCTGGGGTGAGGAGCCGGTGACGGATTTCCCGCTCAAACCGCACTGGGACCTCATGGAAAAGCTCCGGATCGTCGATTTTGCCCGGGGAACCAAGATCACCGGCGCGGGGTTTCCCGTGTACGTCGGCCGGGGGGCGGAGCTCGAGAGGGCGCTCATCAATTTCTTCCTCGACGAGGCCCGGACCCGGGGATACACGGAATTGAGCCCCCCGCTCATGGTGAATGTGGCCAGCGCAAGAGGGACGGGACAGCTTCCCGACAAGGAGGACCAGATGTACGTGGTCGCCCGGGACGAGATGTTCCTCGTCCCCACGGCCGAGGTTCCCGTAACGAATTTCTACAGGGACGAAATCCTCGGGGAAAAGCAGCTCCCCGTCCGTCTCTGCGCCGCAACCCCCTGCTTCCGTCGGGAGGCGGGCTCCTACGGGAAGGACGTGCGGGGGCTGAACAGGGTCCACCAGTTCCATAAGGTCGAGCTTGTAAAACTCGTCCGTCCGGACAGGTCGTACGAAGAGCTTGAGGAGATGCGCGCGGATGCCGAACGACTTATCCGGATGCTGGGACTCAGGTACCGGGTGCTTCTCATGTGCGCCGGCGACCTTGGCTTTACCCAGGCGAAGAAATACGACCTTGAGGTCTGGTCCTCCGGGCAGGCGAAATGGCTCGAGGTATCTTCCATAAGCAATTTCGAATCGTACCAGGCACGGCGCATGAACATCCGCTTCCGTCCCGACGCGGGAGGGAAGCCTGAAATCGTTCACACGCTCAACGGGTCCGCTCTCGCGCTCCCCCGCATCGTTGCCGCGCTCATCGAACAGTGCCAGACCCCGGAAGGGAAAATCGTGGTCCCGGCGGTGCTGCACAGGTACACGGGATTTGAAATCATAGGGTAACGCGTGAAACCGCTCCTCCGCTTGCGACCGTATCTTGCGCGGTACAGGAAGACCCTTCTCTGGGGACTCCTGACCGTGGTAATGAGCAACGTGTTCAATGTCGCTCTTCCCCTCTTTGTGGGGCGCGCCATCGACACGCTGAAGGCCGGTCTCCAGACGGGGGCGCTCGATAAGGGGGGGATTCTCGGGTATGCGTTCCTCGTCGTCGGCTTCTCCCTCGTCGCGGGCGTATTCACGTTCCTGACGCGGCAGACGATCATCGTCGTCTCCCGCCACGTCGAGTTTGACATACGGAACGATTTCCTCGGGCACATACAGAAGCTCCCGCTTGCCTACTTCCAGAACACGCCCACCGGCGAGCTGATGGCGCTCGCCACGAACGACATCAGCGCCGTGCGGAACGCGCTCGGGCCGGGCATCATGTATCCCACGGACACGATGATGACGTTCATCATGGTCCTCGGGGTGATGCTCTACGCCGACTGGCAGCTCACGCTGCTGGCGCTGATTCCGCTCCCCTTCGTGTCCATCGCGGTCTACCGGCTCGGGAAGCTCGTCCACAAGAAATTCGAAGAGCGTCAGGCGCAGTACTCCGCCCTCACGACGCGCGCCCAGGAAAACCTTTCCGGCATCCGGGTCATCAAGACCTACGTGCGCGAAGAGCACGAAACGGAGCTCTTCCGCAGCATGAGCTGGGACTACCTGAAGAAGAACCTGGTCCTCGCCCGCGTCCAGTCCATCATGTGGCCGCTCATGTTCCTCCTGATTGGGTTCTCCCTCGTCATCACCCTCTACGCGGGCGGTTCCCGGGTCATCGACGGGCGGCTCTCCATCGGGACGCTCACGGCATTCTTCGGGTACCAGGTCATGCTGATTTGGCCCATGATCGCGTTCGGCTGGGTGATCAACCAGCTCCAGCAGGGGGCCGCGTCCATGGCGCGCCTGACCCGGATCATGGACACCGAGCCCGACATCAGGGACACCGAACTCACGGACCGTTCCATCACCGCGGTCAAGGGGACGGTCGAGTTCCGGAACGTCACGTTTCTCCACCGCGGGGCGGAGCAGCCGGCGCTCAGGGGGATCTCGCTCACGATTCCGGCGGGGCGAACGCTCGCGATCGTCGGGTACACCGGTTCGGGCAAGAGCACGCTCGTAAATCTGATCCCGCGCATGTACGACGTCACCGGCGGGGAGCTCCTTATCGACGGCGTGGACGTCCGGCGTATCCCCCTCGACGTTCTCCGCGGGGCCATCGGCTACGTGCCGCAGGAGACGTTTCTCTTTTCGGACACGATCGCCGACAACATCGCCTACGGTACGGACGGGGGATCGGAGGCGGAGGTCCGCGAGGCGGCGGAGATCGCGCGCATCGCCCGGGACGTCGCCGATTTCCCGAAAGGCTACGAAACGCTCCTGGGGGAGCGCGGCATCACCCTCTCCGGCGGACAGAAGCAGCGCACGAGCATCGCCCGGGCGGTAATGCGGAAGCCGGCCATCCTGATCCTTGACGACGCGCTCTCGGCGGTGGACACGTACACGGAAGAGGGGATCCTCAGCCGCCTCCGCGGCGTCATGAAGGGGCGCACGAGCATCATCATCAGCCACAGGATCTCCACGGTCAAAGACGCGGATGCGATCGTGGTCCTGGACGGCGGCGGGATACGCGAGCAGGGTACGCACGACGAGCTTGTCGCGCTCGGGGGCATCTACGCCGAACTGCACCGCAAGCAGCTCCTCGAAGAAGAGCTCGAACAACTGTAGACCATCGCGGCCGGAACCCGGACGCCCACTGACAGGGGACCCATGCAGGAAGAAGAAGTTCTCGGTAAGGCCTACGACGCGCGGCTGATGCGCCGGATGCTCCGCTACCTGAAGCCCTACGGCGTGTACGTTGCGGTCGGCATCGCGCTCAGCATCGTGGTCTCGGCGATGGAAGCCGTGCGTCCGTACTTCGTCAAGGTCGCGGTGGACGTGAACATCGCGCAGAAGGATTACGGGGGGCTCCTGCGCACGACACTGCTGTTCCTCGGCGTCATGATCGTCCGCGGCGTCCTCCAGTACATGAACACCTATCTCACCCAGTGGATCGGCCAGCGGACCATCTTCGACCTGCGCATGGAGATCTTTTCCCATCTGCAGCGTCTCGGCCTGAAATTTTACGACAGGAACCCGATCGGGCGCCTCATCACCCGCGTGACAAATGACGTCGAGGTCCTGAACGACATGTTCTCCTCCGGCATCGTCATGGTGTTCAGTGACGTCTTCACGATCATCGGGATCCTCTATTTCATGTTCTCGATGAACTGGCGCCTGGCCCTCATCTCGCTCAGTGTCCTTCCGCTCCTCTTTTACGGCACATTCCTCTTCCGCAAGAAGGCCCGTGAGGCGTACCGTGAAGTCCGCATCCAGATCGCGCGGATCAACGCGTTCATGCAGGAGCACATCACGGGAATGATGGTGGATCAGGTGTTTTCCCGTGAAGAACAATCATACGGGAAATTCCGGGACATCAACGGGCTCCACAGGGACGCGAACATCAAATCGATCTTTTACTACGCGGTCTTCTATCCGGGCGTCGATCTCATCGGCGCGATCGCTGTCGGTCTCATCATCTGGTACGCCGGCGTGGAGACGATCGGCGGAGGGGTCACGATCGGCACCGTCATGGCGTTCCTCCAGTTCAACGAGATGTTCTGGAGGCCGATTCGCGATCTCTCGGAAAAATATAACATCATGCAGACTGCCATGGCCTCCTCCGAGCGGGTGTTCAGGCTCCTGGACGACAGGACGCTCATCCCCGACGCCCCCGGGGCCGTTCCGCTATCCGCGGTCCGGGGCGACGTCGAATTCCGGGACGTCTGGTTCGCGTACAATGTCCCGGAAGACGGCGCCGAGCCCGAATGGGTCCTGAAAAACGTCTCGTTCTCGATCCATGCCGGCGAGACCGCGGCGTTTGTCGGCCACACCGGGGCCGGCAAGACGACGATCATCAGCCTCCTCAGCCGGCTCTACGACGTCCAGAAGGGGGAGATCCTGATCGACGGCGTGGACATCCGGAACGTTCCGCAGTCCGACCTCCGCCGGCATATCGCTGTCGTGCTCCAGGACGTCTTTCTGTTTTCGGGCGACATCACGACAAACATCAACCTCGGGAACGACGCCATCGGCGACGAGCGGGTCAGGGAGGCCGCGCGCGTCGTCGGAGCGAGCAGGTTCATCGAGCAGCTTCCCGGCGCCTACCGCGCGGAGGTCAAGGAGAGGGGTTCGACGCTCTCCGTCGGGCAGAAGCAGCTCATCTCGTTCGCCCGGGCGCTGGCCTACCAGCCGCGCATCCTTGTCCTCGACGAAGCCACATCCAGCGTCGACACGGAGACCGAGCTTCTCATTCAGGAGGCGATCAGGAAGCTCCTGTTCGGCCGGACCTCCATCGTTATCGCCCACCGCCTCTCCACGATTCAGTCCGCATCCCAGATCATCGTCATGCACAAGGGGGAGATCCGGGAAAGGGGGAACCACCAGCAGCTCCTGGCGCTCGGCGGCGTGTACTACACGCTCTACCAGCTTCAGTACAAGGACCAGGAACTTCCCCGCGCGGTGTGACGCCCGTCCTTGCAACTTTTTCCCCCGTTTTCTAGATTCCACCGCCGGTGAAGCGTCGCCGGCGTATTCGCCGGTGGACCCCGCCGGTGCTTCTTCCCCCGGACAGGCCCCCGCCCCAGACACGACAGACAACACGCGAACCGAGGAGTGCTATGAGCGCCCAGAACCCGAGTGGAACCAAGTTCATGACGCTGGAGCGGCACATCATCGAAGGGGAACGGGAACACCCCGGCGCCACCGGAAGCTTCAGCTCCCTTCTTCACAACCTTTCGCTTGCCGCCAAGCTCATCTGGCGCGAGGTGACGAAAGCGGGACTCGTCAACATCCTCGGCAAGACCGACAGGATGAACATCAGCGGCGACGTGATTAAGAAGCTGGACGAATTCGCGGACCAGACGATATACAAAGCGATGGACCACGGCGGTGACGTCTGCGTAATGGCGTCCGAGGAGAACGAGGACATTCTGCAGATCCCCGACGACTACCCGCACGGACGGTACGTCCTCATCTACGACCCTCTCGACGGATCGGGGAACATCGACGCGAACGTCACGATCGGCACGATCTTCTCGGTCTATGCGCGCGTCACCGAATCCGGCATGGGGACGATCGAGGATGTCCTGCAGGCGGGGCACCGGCAGGTGGCTGCCGGCTACCTCCTGTTCGGCTCGAGCATGATGTTCGTGTACTGCACGGGGCACGGGGTGCACGGATTCACCCTGGATCCGAGTGTGGGGGAGTTCATCCTCTCGCACGAAAACATACGCATACCGAAGCGGGGTGCTATCTACAGCCTTAACGAGGGGAACGCGGAGCGGTGGAACGCCAACATGCAGCGATACGTCCGGTGGCTGAAGGAAGAGGACGTGGCGGCCGGGCGCCCGTACAGCAGCAGGTACATCGGTTCTCTCGTCGCCGACGTCCACCGCACGATGCTCTACGGCGGGATCTACTGCTATCCCGGCGACACCAAAAACGTGAACGGGAAGCTCCGCCTCATGTATGAGAACAACCCGCTCGCGTTCATCGTCGAGAACGCCGGGGGAGCGGCCTCGGACGGGCGGAGGAGGATACTCGATATCAAGCCTACCTCGCTTCACCAGCGCGTCCCGCTCTACATCGGGAGCAGGGAAGACGTCCGCATCGCCGAAGAGTTCCTGGCTGGAATGCGGTGAAATGAAAGTGGCGCCGCAGGCGCCGCTGGAATGCGGTGAAATGGAAGTGGCGCCGCAGGCGCCGCTGGAATGCGTTGAAATGAAAGTGGCGCCGCAGGCGCCGCTGGAATGCGTTGAAATGAAAGTGGCGCCGCAGGCGCCGCTGGAATGCGTTGAAATGGAAGTGGCGCCGCAGGCGCCGCTGGAATGCGTTGAAATGGAAGTGGCGCCGCAGGCGCCACTTCCCCTCCGGACCGCGTTGAAACAGAAAATCCCGCCTGACGGCGGGATTTTCTATTGGAGTGCTCGTACGAACCCTGCCAGTGGCAGAGGTGGTGGGTGTGTACTGTACAGCTACTGCAACTTTGAGAGTTTCTCTTTTGCCTTCTCCACCAGCGAGCTGGAGGGGAACGTGCTGACGAGCTTGTTATACGCATCCTTGGCGGCGGCTTTGTCGCCGAGCGCCAGGTATGCATTCCCGATCATGAGCTGCGCGTAGGGGCGTTTCCCCGAACCCGTGTAGCCAAGGACGGTCTCGAAATGCTTTATCGCCTCGTCGTACTTCTTCATGCCGTACAGCGATTCGCCGATCCAGTAGTGGCAGTTGTCGACGAGCTTGTCCGAGCCGGAATTCAGTATCGCCGTGAACTGGTTCGCCGCTTCCTGGAAATTTCTCTTCTTGAATTCGCCGAGGGCCGAAGTATATGCGCCGGAGACGTCGCTCACCGGGGCCGACGGTGTGGCTGATTCCGTCCCTGCCGGGGCCGGGGCTTTCGCCGCCGTTGCTTCGTTCAGTTTCGTCTCCAGCTCGGCGTTGCGCGCCGTCAGTGTTCTGTTCTCGGCGGCAAGCGCGTCGTTCTGCTCCTTGATCCGCCGGTTCTCGTTCTTCATGCTGTCGGCAGCCGCTTCGGGCGTTGTCGCGCCGGGTGTCGCCGCAGCGGTCGTCGCGGGGGTGGACTCCCAATTCGAAGTGTCTTCCTCAGAAGATCCGCACCCCACAGCCGCCACGGCCAGACCCAGTGCGAAAGTGGCCGGGATGATGAACATGCTGAGGGGACGGGCACTCGTTGGGTCGTTGCGCATGGTTACTCTCCTTTACGTGTGGTGGAAGTGTCGTTAATGTATCAAAGCGGGCATGCAATGTCAAGCGCACACGGTGAATCAGGGTTCTCAATGTATAGGTTTAGAAGCACTTCTTCAGAGCATTGTCGAAATATTCCCCCTCAACTCCTCTTTAATAGAGAGGTTAGGCGCGGCCCGTCACGATAAACGCCTTCCCGGCCCGAGCGCTGCATCGGCGAGAAGCCCGCTCATTGTCCGGACGAGCCTGTCCGGAACCCCGTCGGGATGGCGCGATTGCAGGCGCATGTCGCAGATTTCGTTCACGTAATCGACGGTCACGAATTGTCCGGCCGGCGTCATGGCGATTTCCGTTGAGAAAAAATCCAGCCTGCACACCGTGCTTATCGTCCGACCGATCGAGACCAGGGGGGAGAGAGAGAAGCGCGACGACTCTCCGGCCGTAACCTCCGCGTACACATGCGTGGTGTCATCCCACCAGCACGGAAAGATCTCCCCGCACACGAAAAACACCCTGAACCATGCGCGTTTCCCCGAAAGCTCCGCCGGAACCACCTTCTCCTGAAGGAGGTACTTGTCGTCGCGGTGATGCTTTCGTGAATCGATGACATCCTTGAGCGTCTCCGCCCCGGTAATAACCCCGATTCCCCCGCCGGTGGTGTTCGCCGGCTTGATGATGAAGGGGCGTCCGAGGAGGGCAAGTTGGTCGAGCGAGAGCTTCACCTGCCGCTCGCGGTTGTACGGCGAGATGATGATTGTGAAAGGGACCGCGATGCCGTGCGACAGAAACTCCAGGTGCATCGTCGCCTTGTCGGCCGCCCGGCGGACCTCATCCGGAGGATTGAGAAATTGCGCTCCCGAATTCGCAATCGCCGCGGAGAGCCCGGCAAACGGTTCCTCATCGGGGGCGGCGCGGTCGAGAAATGTCCCCACGCTCAGCTCTCCCGTTCTGAGTGCTGCGGAAGCGGCCTGCGCTTCCCCGAAACCGAGCGCGGCCATCCGTATGCGCCGGTTCATGCATTCGGCGTCAAGAAGCAATATGAAATCGCAGTCATACGCCCAGTCCCAGGCGACGGCAAGATCAATCCGGTCCTTGATGATCAATCTCCGTAAACGAACCGTGTACGATACCGAAAAGGCGTCCGCCTGTCAAGGCCGGCTTGTTATTCAAACGGTGAAATGGTATATTTTTTCGATAATGGAGGGTGTGGCGTGGAGACAAAACGAGTGTGGGTGGCGACGACGGCCATCTGCGTAGCCGGTGCCATGTTGGCGATGTTGCCGGGATGCGGAGCGGCCGGGAAGGCGCAGATAGCCCCGCGTCCCACGCCGGCCGAATCGGCACAGATGGATTTCCGGCGGGAAGTCGCGCTGACGCATTTTATCGCAGGCTCGGTGTATGAAGTCAAGGGTGAATACGCCGAAGCCGCGCTGGAATACCAGGAAGCCCTCCGCGCGGACACAAACCACGCAATGTACTACGGTCTCGCCAAATGCTACTCCGCCCTCAACAAGCCCGCGCTTGCGCTCGACGCCGCCCGCGAAGCGGTCCGCATGGCGCCGGAAAAGAACGAATACCGGAAGCTCCTCGCGGACATCTCCGCGTCCGCCTATGATCTCGACGGGGCCGCCGCCCAGTACGAAGCGATCATCGCGCGCGATTCCTCGAACGCCGAGGCATGGTACAACCTGGCCCGCGTCTACCAGGTCCGCAAACCGGTCAGAGCGCTCGAAACGTACGAACAGTTCACCGCCAGGTTCGGACCGGAATGGGACGTCCTCCTCCAGACCGCGGACCTCTGCAACAAGCTCGGGCATCCTGAGCGCGCCGCGGCCGCGCTCAGGCAGATGGTGGACCTCGATCCCGGCAACAGGGAGCTGAGGCACTCTCTTGCGCAGACGGAGATCAGGGCCGGGCATTTCGACGAAGCTCTTGCCGTGTACGTCGAGCTTCGCGATATGGATCCCTCCAACCTGGGATATCAGGCGGAAGTTGCAGGCATCTGGCTCCTGAAGAAGGACTATCCCCGGGCCGCCGGGTTGTTCGACCCGATTTTGAAAAAGGACACTGTTGCGGCCGACGTGAAAGTCCACATCGGCGAGCTGTACTACGGGCAGATGGAGAAAGACTCGACCCTCGTCCCCGTCACGACAAAGATCTTCGAAACGATCCGCGACGCCAATCCCAAGGACTGGCGCCCGTACTGGTTCCTCGGCGGGATCGCGTCGGGCCGGAAGAACGACTCCCTTGCGGTGAAGAATTTCCGCCGGGTAACAGAGCTTGCGAGCTGGAACGCCGACGGGTGGGTGTTCCTTTCTTCCGTCTACCTGACGAAAAACGACTTTCAGCACAGCGTTGCCATTCTGGAATCCGCGGAAAAGGCCGTGCCCGACGACTTCCGCGTCAATTTCTTCCTCGGCGTCGCCTACAGCCGCGTCGGGCGGAATCCCGACGCGGCCCGCGTCCTTGAAAAAGCGCGGCAGATCAGTCCGCGCGACACGGAGGCGATCGCCCAGCTCGCGCTCGTGTATGACTCGATGAAGAGGAACGACGACAGCGACAGCCTGTACGAGGAGGCGCTCCGGATCAACCCCGACTTCTCCCTTGTGCTCAACAATTACGCCTACAGCCTGGCCGAACGGGGCCTCCAGCTCGACCGCGCGCTCACCATGTCGAGGAAGGCGCTCGAAGGGGCCCCCGACAATGCCTCGTATCTCGACACCATGGGATGGATCTACTTCCGTCTCGGCAGGTACAGGGAAGCGGAATCATACGTCAAAAAGGCGATCGGAAGGGGTGAGGTGAGCGCGGTCGTGCACGAGCACATGGGGGACATCTACTTCAAGCTCAATGACACCGAGCGGGCCCTCGAGCACTGGAACGCCGCCCTGAAGCTCGACGAGACCAACACGACGCTCCGCGACAAGATAACGCGCAGGTCGTTATGACCGGGAAGGCGCTGCGTCTTGGTCTTCTTCTCGGGATCGGGGCAGCGATGTATTCCTGTTCGCCGCAAACGGCAGCACTCCTCACGGACGTGAACACCACTCCGGCAGCCGTAATCGCCGCCAGGGTCAGGCAGCGGGGAGCGGACCTGGCGAGCATGGCGGGGCGGGGGAGCGTCTCATTTGAAACCCCCGACCGCGCCGGGTCGGCCTTCTTCGACCTCGCGCTCAAAAAACCCGATTCGCTCCTGATGACGTTTGAGGGGCCGTTCGGCATCGGCGGGGGATTCCTGTTTCTGAGCCGGCGGAAATTCGTCATGTACAGCAGCATGGACAACCGGGTGGTTTCCGGCGTCCCGGGACCGGCCGCAATACGCGCGGTGATCCCCGTTGATCTGACGTTCGATCAGATCATGGATGCGTTCACCGGCGGTTTTGTCCTTCCCGATTCCGTGCCCCTCCGGTATACCGCGGACGACGGGAAGTTCCTTCTCGTGTACGGCGTCGGCGGCATGACGCACTCTTACTGGATCGATCCCGGGAACGATCTCGTCGTCAGGTACGAGGTCCGCTCTGAAGCGGGCGGCGTGATCCTGGAAGTGGAATCGTCCCAGATCGTCACGCGGGGCGACCTGTGCGCCCCGCGGCACGTCCTTGTCGACTTTCCCGACGAAGGAAAACGGCTCTCCATTCATTTCACATCGCTCGACCTGAATGCGGGAAACCTCTCGTTCGAGTACACCGTTCCCGCCGGTGCCCATTCGTCGTCACGGTGAATCGCGTGTCACTGCACTTCCGGCGCACCCTGCTTCTCCTCCTGCTCATCGCCCTCCCCCGCCCGTCGGTCCCTCAGGATGAGATTCGCAAAAAGCAGGACGAGTTGCAGGCGATACGTGATCAGATCCGCGACCTGGAGGGGAAGATCGGCGAGCAGCAGAAAAACGAGCGGGAAACGCTCGACCTGCTCGACAGCTACGAGAAAAAGGGGACGCTCATCCGCACCCTGATTACACGGCTGAAAAACGACGAAACGACGCTCACGCATCGGATCGAGAACACCCGCAAGGGGATGGAGAAACTCGAAAGCCAGCTCCAGTTTCTCCGGAAGCACTACGCCTCCTATGTGATATCGGTGTACAAGCGGGGGAGGACGCGCGATCTGGAGCTCCTCCTCTCGGCGAATTCCGTCAACCAGGTCTACATCCGGAACCAGTATCTCAAGCGCTTCACGAACCAGCGCCGCCGGGACGCGCAGGGGATCGCGAGAAAGCAAAAGCAGGTCGAGGACACGCAGGCCCAGCTCTCCATCCAGCTCAGCGAGGAGCAGCGCCTTCTTGCGGAAAAAGGGGCGGAGGATGAGCGCCTTGCCTCGCTCGCGGCTGACCGGAGGGACGCGCTCACGAAGATCAGGAAAGACCGGAAGTTCGCCCAGCGCGAGATCGACCGGCAGATGAGGGCCGCGAAAGAGCTCGAAGGACTCATCGCCGAGCTCATCGAAGCCGACAGGATCAAGAAAGAACACGAGGCCGAAGAGGCGCGTAAGGCCCGCATCCCTGTCCCCGTCCCCGAGGGGGGGACGCTTGAATCGCGGAAGGGGAAGCTCCGGTGGCCGGTCAGCGAAGGGAGCATCGTCGCGCACTTCGGCAACCAGACCCATCCGACCCTCAAGACGATCACGCAGAACACCGGGATCGACATCGCGGCCCGTGTCGGCTCGCCCGTCACCTCTGTCGCCGACGGACAGATCTCCAAGATTCTGTGGCTCCCGTCGTACGGGAACCTCATCATCATTTCGCACCCCGGCGGATTTTATACCGTGTATACGCACCTTGCCGAAATTACCGTCGCGGAGGGACAGAAGGTGAAGGAGGGGGAGGTGATAGGGAACACCGGGGAAGCGCTGAACGGGCCGCGCCTCCACTTTGAAATCTGGAAGGGGAGAGAAAAACAGAATCCCGAACAGTGGCTCGGACGGCAATGACGACGCGCGAATGGCTCTTCATAGGCGGCGTGACGCTTGCGGGACTCCTTGCGCTCGTTCTCCTCCGCTCGCCGGTCGGCATCGCCGAAGACCAGATCACCCGCGTCCGGTACGGCATCCGCGGCCCGGAAAAAGCGGACTCGAATATCGTGGTGATCTACGTCGACCAGGAGGCGATCCGCTCGCTGCACTGGCCGGTCAGGCGCAATTTTTACGGGCTCATGCTCAAGGCGCTCAGCGACCTTCATGTGCGCGCGGTCGGCGTCGAGGCGTTCTTCGAAGAGCCCAATCCCGAATATCCCGAATACGACGACCTCCTTGCCCGCATGTGCGCCCTAGCGGGAAACGTCGTCCTCACGTCGTACTTCGATACGGTAGCGCCCGCGGGCTCTCCCGCATGGCACGATTCTCTTCCCGCCGCGCTGTTTGAGTACCCCGCGGTGCTCGATGACGTCCCTTCCGGCGGCGGCCCCCATCTTCCGTTTCCCTCGCTCCGCGGAGCCGCGGCGGGGGTCGGGCATCTCAATATCGGCGTCGGCGCTGATGTCGATCTCTTCATCGGTGAAGGGACCGCCAGGATCCCGGCGTTCGGTCTCGAGATTGCGCGCGTCGCGCTCGGGGCCGCGCGCTCGGGTGTCGTCTCCCGTGGGGGGAGGGTGGAGTTCCGCCGCGCGTCGGGGACGTATGAGTTCAAGACCGCGTCCGGGGGGAATGCGACAATCAATCTTCCCGGCGGGATCGGTTCGTTCACCGCGTATCCGTTCCTGGAAGTTCTCCGCTCGTACGACGCGCTTCGCGCGGAGCGGGCGCCGTCGACACCCGTCGCCTCGCTTCGCGGGAAGATCGTCCTCATCGGGCTCATCGCGGAAGGCAGGAGCGTCTTTGTCCCGACCCCCGTCGATGCGCATCTCCCGGCCGTCCTGCTCCACGCCTCGGTCATCGACAATGTGCTCCGGGACCGGTTCATGAGCGTGGTCCCTTTCTGGATCGCGCTTCTCATCGGGGTGTGTGCGGGACTTGCGAGCGGGGCCGCGGCGTTGACGCTCCGCACCCCTCTGAACCGGTGGCTCCTTGCCGGCATCCCCGCTCTTCTTGTCGCGGTCTCGTTCGGCGTATTCGTCACGTCCGGCATCGTCGCACCGCTCCTCCCCCCGGTTGTCCTCGCTCTTCTCGGCGGAGCGGCGGGGCTGCTTAAACGGCAGCGGCGCGCCCGGGCCCGGGTGGAGAACATGGAGAGCGAGAAGCGGAACATCATGGAGAAGCTCCGCGACAGGGAAGCCAAGGTCGCGATGCTCGAGCAGGAACTGGTCTCGATGGAGGCGGCGCGGACGGGGGACCGGACAGAGGTGCTCGTGGAGGAGCTCCGGAAATACAGGGCCGAGATCAGAACCCTCTCCTCGAAGGCCGACGATCTGGACGTGTTTGATCCTGCCGCCGGGGAGCCCGGCGTGGAGAGGGCCGATTTCGAAGCCATGGTCTATGCAAAGACAGGCCCGATGTCGGCGGTTGTCGATTTTGTCTCGAAAATCGCATCGAGCGATTCACCGGTCCTTGTCCTTGGCGAAAGCGGGACGGGGAAGGAGCTCGTCGCCCGGGCGATCCACCGGCGGAGCCCCCGCGCCGGGGGGGTATTCGTGGCGGTAAATTGCGGTGCCCTTGCCGAGTCGCTCCTGGAATCCGAGCTCTTCGGCCACGAGAAAGGCTCCTTCACGGGTGCGATCCGGGACAAAGCCGGCCGGTTCGAGCTGGCGGACGGCGGAACGATCTTCCTCGACGAGATCGGCGAGGTCTCCGAGGGGTTCCAGCTCAAGCTCCTGCGCGTGCTTCAGGAAGGGGAATTCGAGCGCGTGGGGGGGACGAAGACGCTCCGCGTCAACGTCCGCGTCGTCGCCGCGACGAACGCGGATCTGCGCGAGCTTGTGCGGCAGAAGAAATTCCGCGAGGACCTCTACTACCGGATGGACGTTCTGACGGTGTCCCTCCCTCCGTTGAGGGAGCGCCAGGCGGACATCCCGATACTTATCGGATACTTCCTCGACCGTGAAGGTGGAGGCGTCCGCGTCTCCCGTACGGTCATGGACGCGCTTCAGAACTACCGCTGGCCCGGGAACATACGGGAACTCGAGAGCGTGATGAAGAGGGGAATGCTCCTTGCAAAGTCCGAGAAGCGGCAGATGGTGACGGTCAAAGACCTGAACGAGGAGATCGCCTCCGCCGCGCGCGGCGCGGCCCCCGTCGAAGAGCAGGTCCTGGAATCGCTTCGCGACAAGGCGTTCAGCCGGAGCTCCGTCACCGACACCGCCGATGAGCTGGGGGGGCTCAACCGGGGGACGGTAGCAGAATACCTCAGGGGGGAGTGTCTGAAGTCGTTCGCCGAATGCACGTTTGACATCGAAAAAGCGGTCCGCCGCATCTCACTTTCTGCAGACCCCGACGTGAACGAACGGGTCCGGAAGAAATTTCAGGACTACCTCTCCAACATCGCCGAAGGACTCTCCCGGTCCCAGACGTGGGAATCAAACCGGGCTGCCCTCAAACCGAAAAGCAAAAACCTGCCGCAGAAATACCATCAGTACCTCGATCAGGTCGGAGAGGCCTATTACCGGGGCGTCTGGAAACTCCCCTCCGGGAACTGACCCCCTCAAACGGGCGGTGTGTGCCCCTTCGCGTACTTTACACCCCTGTGCCTGATATCCGCTGACCCCGCACTTCTCTCCGCAGACCCCGCATTTCTCCTTTTTCCCGGGGGTGCGAACCTGCCCCTTACGACCCGATTTCAGCATTTCCAGCAATTATTCGACCCGGCGTCTGTGGCATGCGAATTGCAAACTCTCAGGGTGAATGTGGACGGCGACACCATCCGACGCGTTCACGAGTGTTAAACAACAGTTCAAGGGGAGGTTTTCTCATGAAGAGGTCCATTGCGGTGATGGGGGGGATGCTTGCCGTGTGTGCGCTGTTCATCACGGGATGCATGAAACACGACAACGGGCCGGTTAGCGGGTCGTCAGCCAACGTCGACCAGTTAGCCCAGATACAGACCCAGGCGCTCGCCGATCCGTTCGTCCAGAGCGATCAGGCGACGTTCTCCGACCAGTCTGTTCAGCCGACCGACTACGGAACGATCGCGAAAATCGATGCGGCGATAACCCCGGTACGCTGGGGGCGGTTCATCTCGGGGGAAACGAGCGTGGTGACGACGACGATACTCCCCGGCGACACGACGGCAATGGCCACGATCGTAAAGACGATCACCGGCGTCTTCAAGATCAAGGGGACAGAGGCGGGGGTTGACACGGTGATCTCAAAGCCGTTCACGGACAAGGCCGTCCGGAACCTCCTGATGCGCAAAGTGAACCTGCTTGACACGTCGGTCTGGCGTCCATCGGCAACGTCGCTCGTCGACGGACAGACGTCGCCTCCGCCTGCGAACAACCAGATCCAGATCACGGAGGTGCAGGTCTTTACGCCGACGGACACGGTGACGATCACCGACCCGACGACGTTCTACCTCCGCTACAAGTGGCTCCCGTTCCATGACGGCGAACGGAAGGACTGCCCGGAATTCAAGGGCGGAGACAAAGTCATCGTCCAGGCGACAGTCGTGAGCGCGTCGGCGGATACCGATCTTGTCGCGCTCCGCTACGGGTTCAGCGGGTTCAATCTCGCATTCGGCCGCCGGCAGCACCTTGATATGATATCACAGACAAAGAACAGCGACGGCACCTACACGCGCGTCTACCAGGGGACATGGTATGCGCACTTCTACACCGGGTACTTCAACGTCGGTGTGGACGCGGTGACGCGTGGAACGCTCTACGACGATACGTTGCCCTATTCTGCGAGCTGGTGGGGGGTTCCGTACAGGGTTTACTAAACCTGTACGGATGTAGCGGGCGGGCCCCCGTACCTCTCCGGGACGGGGGCCCGATTATTTCCCGCGGTTGAAATTCAGGACGGAATTCGGCTAATTGACTCATAATCCGTATTCCTGTCCGAAGGGATTATATGAGGAATCTCGCCTTACTCGTTTGCGTTACGTTCCTCTGTCAGGCTGGCTGCCAGAAACCCGCTCCGTTGACCGTAGAACCTCTTCCGGTATCTCCGGCGTCGTCGCTTACTGTAACGGTGCTTGCCAATCCAGACACGAACATCGCCGTCAACCCGATCGATTCGATCGGTGTGCTTCCGACGGACCAGACGAACTATTCCGGGCTCTTCCTCGTGAACAGCGTGAAGTACGACAACGGCCGCGGGGTAGCTTCCGTGACGTCTGCAAGCGCGTACTTCGGCGACCACAACAGGCCTCTTGTCGTGAACGGCAGGATCGTCGGGTTTTACGGCATTGATCTCATGCCGTCTTCGTCATATCCCCTGAAAATAGCGGGGATCCCGATGATCCGGTACCCGTACAAGCTTCATGTCGGGGACCTCGACACGACATTTGGCTACATATACCGTGCGCCCGCATTTTTCCTGGCCCTGATTCAGCCAAAGACCAGGTACGATTGGGACGATCCCGGACTTGACACGACACGGCTAACGCCGTTGAGAGACTCCGTCGTGACGCCTGAGGATTTGACCGTGCAGGCGCCTGTTGGCGGGAGCATTCTCTCCCGCCTGAAGTCGGTTGAACTGCAATGGAAGGGGAACGGCAATCTCTCGATCATCATCAGCTCGTACAACGTGCTGACGGGAAAGACGAAGCCGATTCTTCAGTTGCAGCCGGCGGTTAATACGGGATATGCGGTCGTAGAGCCGAGTGTGCTGCAGCTTCTGCCGCACACGAGGTACTTTGTGTTCACGTTCATAATCGCCAACAGGGGTGATCAGTTGCTGGACGGGCTGTCATCAACGGACAGGATACTGGTACAGGCTGCATCTGTCTATAACAGCTACCTCCAGCTCCAATAATGCCCTTGTCCCGTTCTGTCGTGCTCATATGCATCGTGAGCACGGCGGTATCGACAGCCTGTGCGCAGGCGATCTTTTCGCCGCGCGCATCCGCGCTGGGTGCGTACGGCCCCCTGGTGCAGGATGCGCGCGGGTTCACGGCAAATCCCGCGGGGCTTGTCGGGATGAAAGATTGGGATTTCTATACATCGACGTACGCGGCGACCTCATCACCGGGAGGCGGATTCGTGTTCAGCGGGTTCGGCATCGGCAAAAAATTCTTCGGCAGCAACGCGCTGGCGCTGCAGTATACGCCGGGCACGACGCTTGACGTCATCCAGCCGTCGTCGTTCATCGTGTCGGGGTTGAACTTCGCCTCAAGCCGGGAGATCACGTACACCGAGCCTCTGGCCGTTGCCTACGCGTACCGCGCCGCCGATCAGCTATCGTTCGGGCTGCAGGTCAGGATGCAGACCGAGAGGATCACCGACATTCAATTCAGTCTCCGCGCTATCAACGACTCGCTGAACGCGGTCGTCCCGGTCCAGGATGTTTCCACGCGGACGACATGGTTCGCCGATCTCGGGGCGCACTGGAAACCCCTGGCAAACGTCTCGCTGTCCGCTCTTGGACGGGGGCTCCTCCGCACGAGCGGAAGCGGCATTCCCTCGTCGTACGATTCCTACACGCTTCCCGTTGAACGGGCGCTTGAAATCGGCGCGGCGTGGACGGTCACGCCGTCCCTCACGGTTGCGGGGGAGGGGAGCACGATCGGGCGGGGCACCTTCGGCGTGGAATGGGTTCCGGGATTCAACATCGCCGCGCGCGGCGGACTCTACGCGGGAGACGGAGGGGGACGGTTCGTCGATGCCGTCGGGCTCGGAGCCGGATGGTCCTACCTCTTTCTCGAGGCGGACGCGTCCTATCTCCTGTTCACGGACCAGTCGGTCCGGAAGGGGACGATAAATATATCATCATTCGACCCTTCGGGAATCAAAGACATCGGCATCAGCCCGTTCACCGGGAACACGGCTTCCATCTCGATACGGGCGATACTCGGGAGCATGCGGGAAGGCCTTGTGAAGATCGAAGGGGTCGAAATGACGGGCGGGATCTACCCGTCGGCGTACCAGTCGCTGGCGTACCGTCCCATCGGGAAGGTACGGGTGCGCAACACATCGCTGAGGCCCGTGCAGGCGCGGGCGTCGTTCTTTCTTGACCGCCTGATGGATGCCCCCACCGAGTCCCAGCCCGTCAGCATACAGCCCGGCGCTTCCGCGGACATACCGATGATGGCGGTGTTCAACGACCGCGTCAGGGGGGTCCCCGCGATCGTCATCCGTGAAGGGACCGTAAGCGTCAGCGCCGCCCCCGAAGGGGAGGAGGACGACCATATACGGACGCGCATCCTGATACACGGCAGGAACGACTGGGATGGGAGCTCGGCGTCGCTCCGCTATTTTGTCACTCCCGACGAACCGGAGGTTATCCGCGCGGCGCGTGAGATCCTGCTGAATGAGAAGGACTCGCTTGCGGGCGTCCCGGCTGAAATGGGCCCCCTGCGCCGCGCGAAAGTGCTGTGCGACCACTTTAAGGGCAGGCTCGTCTACGTCAGCGACCCCAAGCACCTGACGGAATTCGTGCAGTACCCCACCGAGACTCTCGTCAGCCGGAGCGGCGATTGCACGGACATGACGGTCTGCTTCGCGTCCCTCCTGAGCAGCGTGGGGATTTCGACGGCGTTCGTTGACGTCGTCCCACCGGCGCAACCGGAGAAGTCGCACATCTTCTTCCTTTTTGATACGGGGCTCAGCCCGAAATTCGGTGATCGTGTCTCCTCGAACCCGAAACGGTACATTGTGAGAAAGTCCAAAACGGGGCAGGAAACTATCTGGATCCCCATCGAAAGCACCGCGATCACGCGCGGGTTTGAAGAAGCGTGGACGGAAGGTGCCCAGCAGTATTTCGACGATGTCGAAATCGGTCTCGGCGTCGTGCAGGGGTGGGTCCATATCGTGGACGTCTATTAAGAGCATGTACGCCTGCGGAGGCGTGCACAATCACCGCGCCCTGGCAGGCGTGCATAAGGGAGGAGCATATGAAGACAGCAAGTATTGCGGCGGCATTGTGTCTGGCGGTCGGTGCGAACGCCGGTGAAATCGTCGTTCAGAAATTGCAGGGGGACGTGAAAGTCCGGCACGGCGTGACGGAGGTGTGGGTGACGGTTGCGCCGGGGGACGTCCTGCGTCCCGACGACACGATGAAGACCGGCAAAAAAGGGTCGGCGGTGATCGTTCTCCCCTCGTCGGCGGAGGGTTCCGGATCGACCCGGACGTTCGTCCTTCCCGGCGACGTCATCGTGGACATGTCGGACGTTCGCGCTCTCACGCCGGAAGAGCTCATGCTCAAACTGACGATGGAGAAAGTGCGTGCCTCTTCGTACCAGTGGAAGAGCGACGATCTCCAGATCCCGAGCGCGGCGGTTGTCCACGGCGCCGACCGTTCGTCGGATCAGGTCATGCGTGAGAGTGATCCTGCGGCCGGGGTGCTTCAGATCAACGGAGCGCATGTGCTGTTTGCAAACGGTTTCTACGCCACGTGCGCGCTCAGGGGGATGGAAGTATTCCGGCTGTACCCGCCTCTTGCAAAACAGTTCAAAAGCCGGCTCATGGTAGCCGAGGCCCTTGAAAAGGCGAACCTCCGGGGCGAAGCCGTGAATGAATACGCCGCCATTGCGAAGCTCGACGGCATTTCGCCCGGCCAGCAGACGCTCGTCCACGGCCGTATCGAAGCCCTGCGGAAACAGTAACCTACCGCGTTCAGCCGCCCCCGGTGCATTGCGCTCCGGAGGCGGCCTGTCACGGTGCGTTCATCAGCGGTGCGGCGGCGCCGGTGCGAACGTCGCATCGGATTCCACCGCGGCATTGCTGATCCCCGCCTGTATACCCGGTTAAACCCTCCCCCCCGTCCTTCGTGTCTATCACATTGCGCAACGTGCAGTCGAAGTGAAGGGGGGAAAAATGCGTTTCCGTTACTTTCACATAGTGGTCGTCGCAGCGATACTCTCCGGCTGCGGCGGCTCCGAACAAAGCTCCGCACCCCGGGCGACCGCTCCCGCACGGCACGTTGCAATGCCGTGGAAAGAATCGGGTCTCTCCGGGCGCGAAGCAGCCGCGCATCTCCTGAACCGGTTTACCTTCGGGCCGAAGCCGGGCGATGTTGATGCACTCCTCGCGGAAGGTCTGGAACACTGGTTTGCGGATCAGCTCCGGGGAGATCTCCCCGACCCGGCGCTCGATGACCGGCTCGCATCGTTCACTGCGCTCCGCAAGTCCGGCGATGAGATTGCCGCCCTGTACCCCCCTCCCGGACAGGTACTTCTCCTTGCGAAGAACGAAGGGGTGCTCCCCCCGCTTGGCGAGCAATCCACAGACACTCTCGGCCGTCCCCGCAGGGAATACGTCGAGTTCCTCCGTTCGTACGGAAAAGAAAAGGGCTTCCTCCCCCAGCAGGACATTGTACGCCAGCTCCTCGACCGGAAAATCCTCATGGCGGCGGAGAGCAGGAATCAGATTGCCGAAGTCATGGACGACTTCTGGTTCAATCACTTCAACGTTTCCCTCGCGAAGCTTCCGGAAAAGGGGCTTGTCCTGACGTTCGACCGGGACGCCATCCGCCCCCGCGTGTTCGGCCGGTTCCGGGACCTGCTCGGCGCGACCGCCAAACACCCTGCGATGCTCCGTTATCTTGACAACGCCACCTCCACGGCCGCGGAGGGCGTGCCGACGACGATGAGCTTGGCGATGGACCGTTACAGCGCGCTTCCAGGAGAGAGAGGCGACCGGGCAAGGCAGGCGGTCGCCCGCGCCCGCGCAGATCAGACCGACATGGAAAGCCAGGTCAACGGGGTCATTCCGAAGCAGTTCAGGAACGGAAAGGGGCTGAACGAAAACTACGCCCGCGAAGTGATGGAGCTCCACACGCTCGGCGTCGACGGCGGATACACGCAGCACGACGTCACTGAGCTCGCGCGCATTTTCACAGGATGGACAATCTACCCTTCGGGCCCGCTTCTCGAAAAGGTCAGGGAGAATCTTGACAGGAAGATGGAACGCGCCGGGAAGGCGGGGTTCATCCGCGACGGCGATTTTCTCTTCAGAGCCGACGCGCATGATGCCGGCCGGAAAGTGTTTCTCGGGCGCCTCTTCCCTGAAGGTGGGGATGAAGGTGAGGGTGAAGAGGCGCTTGATATGCTTGCTGCGCACCCATCGACCGCACGTCACATCGCCCGGGAGCTGGCCGCGCATTTCGTTTCCGACGCCCCGTCCGATACGCTCGTCTCCCGGATTGCCGCGGTGTTCACGGCGACGAAGGGGGATATCCGCGCACTCCTCTGCGCAATCGTGGCATCCCCTGAATTCTGGGCCGAGGCGCGCCGCCGTTCAAAAATCAAATCTCCCTTCGAGCTTGCCGTCAGTGCCGTCCGGTCGACCGGCTCACGCCTCACGGAAGAACAAAGCCTGGAACAGTGGGTCAGCCGCATGGGGGAGCCTCTCTACGCCTGTCAGGCGCCGACGGGATACCCGGACAGGGGACAGTTCTGGATCAGCGCCGGGTCGCTGATTTCGAGGATGAATTTCGGTCTCGCGATTGCCGCCGGACGGATCCCCGGTGTCGAATCTGATCTTGCCGCGCTCATCGGTCCGCGGGAACCGGAATCCGCCGGTGCGTCACTGGAATTATATTCCCGCCTCCTTCTTCCTGAAATAGACCCCTCGGCGACCGTGAATCGTTTGATTGCCGCCGTCAGACAGGTGGATCTCGAAAAGAAGGTCTCCCGGCTCGGCAGTGGAGATCAGGCGAACGGCGACTCGGAAGCATTCCCCCTTGCGGGTGATGCGACCGGCCCCTTGCCGCCCCTTCAGGCGTCGCGGGTGGTCGGGCTCATCATCGGCTCGCCGGAATTTCAACGGCACTAAGGGAGGAGTGAAATGACGACACGGCGTGCATTTCTGAAATCGGGCGGCGTTGCCCTCTTCTCCGTTGCTCTCGGGGGGAATCCTCTCTTCATTGCGCGGGCGGCGGCCGCGACCCGCCAGCGGGGCAAGCGAAAGGTCCTCGTTGCGATATTCCAGCGGGGTGCGATGGACGGGCTTATGGCGGTGCAGCCGCTCACGGACAACCACCTTCTCGATGCGCGTCCCCGGCTCGCGCTTTCGGGAGCGAAATCCGCCGGCAATTCCGCGCTCATCGATCTTGACGGACGGTTCGGACTTCATCCTGGATTTGCGCCGCTTGCTCCCATGTTCGCCGCCGGGCATCTCGCCGTCGTCCACGGCGTCGGCTCTCCCGACGCCACGCGCTCCCATTTCGACGCGCAGGATTACATGGAAAGCGGGACACCGGGGAACAAAGGCACCTCCTCCGGGTGGCTCAACAGGGCGACGGGACTCCTCGGCCACGACCCCGGGCCGTTTGCCGCGGTGGCGCTCACCCCGGCGCTCCCCCGTTCCCTCTATGGAGACGTTCCCGCGCTCGCGGTCGCTGATCTCAACCAGCTTGGGATCAACGGGAAGGCGGGCGGGAAGGACGACGGGATTGCTCTTCCCGGGTTCGAGGCCCTGTACGAACAGACCACGCAGAAGCTCCTCCGGGGCGCAGGGAGCGAAAGTTTTGAGGCGGTGAAGATGATCTCCTCCGCGTCGCTCGGATCCACCGGACCCGGACACGGTGCGGTCTATCCGGAAGCCCCCTTCGGGAAGGCGATGCGTCAGATCGCTCAGCTCATCAAAGCGGATGTCGGTCTTGAGATTGCGTTCGCGGAGATCGGGGGGTGGGACACGCACGTGCAGCAGGGGACGTCAAACGGCGTATTCGCCCGGAGGGCGGAAGAGCTCTCCCGCTCGATTGCCGTGTTCTGGACGGATCTCGGGGAGCGGCAGGAGGACGTTGTCATACTGACGATGACGGAATTCGGGAGGATGGTGCATGAAAACGGATCCGGGGGAACCGATCACGGTCACGCATCGTGTCTCTTTGTTGCAGGGAGCGGAGTGAAAGGTGGGCGGGTCGTTGGTACTGTGCCGGAGCTTGCGCCTGAAGAATTATATGAAGGGCGGGATCTCCCCGTCACGACCGACTTCCGGTCGGTCTTCGCCGAAGTGGCGGGGGTTCACCTCGGGATCACGGACGATCAGGCCATGTTCCCCGGATGGACGGGCGGGAGGATCTCCCTCATGGGGTCCTGATACCGGGCTCCCCGGCATCTATTCTACGCCAAGAACGAGCGCCTCGTTGGCGGGAACCTCCACCTCGGTCACGGTTTTCAGGTCCACATTTTTCCCCGTCATCAGGTTCTTCAACTCCGCGGCTCCTCCGAAGTATCCCCTGACCGGCGCAATGCTCACCTTCTGGGTGTCATCGCGGTTGTTGACGATGACGAGCGTCATCTCGTCCTGATAGATGCGGAGGTACATGTACGCCTCGTTCAGGGGGGGGAAATGGATCATGCTGCCGTAGGAGAGAGATTTCCGTTCCCTGTGCAGATGGACCAGCTTCTTCACCGTCGCGAGCATCTCCTTCTCCTTCGGCGTCCGCCCTTTCGGCGTGAACGCATTCAGAGAATCCCCGGGAAAGCCTCCCGGGAAGTTTGAGCGGACCATGCCGTCCCCCCTCCCACCCATCATCCCCAGTTCCGTCCCGTACAGCAATTCCGGCATGCCCCGGAGCGTGAAGAGCATCGTGAGGGCCAGTGTCGTCCGCCGCGCGTCCCCCTGCGTCACGTACGCGATCCGCCGTACGTCGTGATTGTCGAGGAATATCATCAGGTTCCCGGGATCCGGATAGAGAAAATCCCGCGAAAGGCAGTCGAACACCAGCCGGATGCTCCCCCTTGAGCCGAACACCTGCGTCATCGCGTCGTACAGGGCGAAATCGGTCACCGAGGCGAGACCCGTCTCCATCGACACCGGCAGGCGGCTCTCTTTCTGGTACGTGGCAAGGAACACGGGGTCGCCGATCCAGACTTCCCCGACGATCGTCAACGAGGGATACTCCGCGCTTATCGCCGCCGCCCAGTCCGTCCCGAACTTCTGTTCGACGTACGAGTACGTGTCCTCGCGGATCCCGTCCAGCCCGGTGCTCTCGACCCACCAGATCGTATTTTCGATCAGGTAGCGGCTCACGAACGAATTCCTCTGGTTCAGATCGGGCATGTTGTCCGTGAACCATCCCTGCGTGGTATTCATGCGGACGAGCGAATCACCATGAATATCCGCCAACTCCATCTTCCAGTGGGCCTCCCGCTGGTGGTTCGCGACCGATCCGTTCAGCCAGTCCGCCGAGGGGAGGTTCTTCATCCACGGGTGATTGATCCCGATGTGATTGCTCACATGGTCCATGATCACCTTCAGCCCCTTCTTGTGTGCCTGGCGGACGAATTCTTCGTACAGGGCATTGGAGCCGAAACGGGGATCGATCCGGTAGAGATCCGTGGCGGCGTACCCGTGATAGCTGACCGACGGCGCGTTGTTTTCGACAAGCGGGTTCACCCAGAGCGCGCTCACCCCGAGATCGGCGAGGTAATCCAGGTGATCGATAATCCCCTTGAGGTCGCCTCCGTGCCGGCCGTTCGGGTTCTGTGGTCCCGGTTCCTCGGCCATCCCCGGTGCCTCATCGTTCGTTGTGTCGCCGTTGACAAACCGGTCCGGGGTGATCAGGTAGATGACGTCGGACGCGTCGAAGCCTTTGTACCGTCCCGCCGGGGGCTTGCGCTTCAGAACGGGGTAACTCAGTGCGATGCTGTCGCTCCCGTTGTACAGCGTAAGGAGATGGAACCCCTCAAGGGCGTCGCTTGCGATCTCGATATCGACGAACGCATAGGAGGGATTGGGGGTCCGGTAGACGTGCGTCACGCGCACCTGCGGCGATCGCGACCGCGCCGTAATCCCCGAGAGGTTCTCCCCTGTGATCATGAGCTGGATCTGGTGCATTGTCATTCCCGTCCACCAGTTGGGCGGCTCGACCTTCGAGACGCTCATCTGCTGGGCGTACGAAAGGCCGGCGCCGGCGGCGCAGAGGACGGCGGCAACGGCTGCGTGATAGAGATTCTTCATTCTCTGATCAGTTTTTTGTACTTGATCCGGTGGGGACTGTCGGCGTCGATGCCGAGCCGCCGCTTCCGGTCCTGCTCGTATTCCGAGTAATTCCCGTCGAACCAGACGACCTTGCTCTCCCCCTCAAATGCCAGGATGTGCGTCGCAATCCTGTCGAGGAACCACCGGTCATGCGAAATGACAACGGCGCATCCCGCGAAATTCTGCAGCGCCTCTTCAAGCGCACGGAGCGTGTTCACGTCAAGATCGTTCGTCGGCTCGTCCAGAAGAAGCACGTTGGCCTCCTGCCGGAGCACCTTTGCAAGGTGGACCCTGTTCCTCTCTCCTCCGGAGAGTATCCCGGTCGGCTTTTGCTGGTCCGTGCCGCTGAAATTGAACCGGGCGACGTAGCTCCGGGAGTTCACCTCCCGCTTCCCGAGCGTAAGGATCTCCTCTCCGCCCGAGATCTCCTGCCAGATCGTCTTCGCGGGATCGAGAGGACGGCTCTGATCGGCGTAGGCGATTTTGACGGTCTCGCCGACCACGATCGAGCCGCCGTCCGGCTTCTCCTTCCCCGTGATCATCTTGAAGAGCGTGGTCTTCCCCGCGCCGTTCGGCCCGATGACGCCGATAATCCCCCCCGGAGGGAGGACGAAATTCATGTCGTCGTACAGGAGGATCTCGCCGAACGACTTGGCGACGCTCTTTGCGTCGATGACGACGTTCCCGAGGCGGGGTCCCGGGGGGATGGAGATCTCCATCTCCTCGTTCCGTCTCTCCGTCTCCTCATCGAGCATCTTCTCGTACGATGCGATCCTTGCCTTGCTCTTTGCGTGCTGCCCTTTCGGGTTCAATCTGATCCACTCGAGCTCCCGTGCGAGCGCTCTCTGCCGGCGGGATTCCTGTTTCTCCTCGATCTTGAGCCGCTGGCTCTTCTGATCGAGCCAGGACGAATAATTTCCCTGGAACGGGATCCCTTCACCCCTGTCCAGCTCCAGTATCCATCCCGCGACGTTGTCGAGAAAGTACCGGTCATGCGTCACCGCAAGTACGGTTCCCGGATACTGTGCGAGGTGGGCCTCGAGCCAGCCGACCGATTCGGCGTCGAGGTGGTTTGTCGGCTCGTCAAGCAGGAGAACGTCCGGCTCCTGGAGAAGCAACCGGCAGAGCGCGACCCGGCGTCTCTCTCCCCCCGAGAGCACGCCGACGCTCGTCTCTCCGGGGGGGCACCGGAGAGCGTCCATCGCCTGCTCCAGCTTGCTGTCCAGGTCCCACGCGTTCTGATGATCGATCTGCTCCTGGAGTTTTGCCTGTTCCGCAAGGAGCGTGTCGAAATCCGCATCCGGCTCCGAGAGGCTGTTGCTCACCTCCTCATATGCCTTGAGGAGCTTCACGGTCTGTTCCACTCCCTGCTCGACGATCTCCCGTACGGTCTTTGAAGGGTCGAGCTCCGGTTCCTGCGGAAGGTATCCGAACGTGATCCCTTTCTGGACCGAAATCTCCCCGAGATAATCAGCGTCGATGCCCGCGATGAGCTTGAGAAGCGTGCTCTTCCCCGCGCCGTTGAGACCCAGGACCCCGATCTTGGCCCCGTAAAAGAACGACAGGTAGATGTCCTTCAGTATCTGGCGGTTGGGTTTGACGACCTTCCCCACGCCGGCCATTGAAAAGATGATTTTGTTATCGCTCATGGGCAACAGTAAGTACTGGTCTCAGTTCGGTTCTTCGCTTCTCATCGCCGTAATACACTTTTTCCAGGAAGAGGCCTGACGGCGGCGCGGTAAGCTTTGAAGGCACATCCGTCTCTGCCGAGAACAGCGTCGGGATCTCCTCCGGCGCAAGCCTCCCGCGTCCTGCTTCCACGATTACCCCCACGAGTCGCCGAACGAGCTTCCAGAGAAAATGCGAGCCGCAGACCCGGAAGAGGACCAGATCGCCGGCTTCTTCGATCTGCACTTCGTCGATAAACACGAGTGTGGACTTCTCCTCGGGGTCGTCGTCGGTGAATGACCGGAAATCCTTCATTCCGGGAAATGCCCGGGTTGCCCCGCGCATAAGCGCGGTGTCGAGCTTCTCCTTCACCCACCAGACGTAACGCTTGCCGAACGCCGTACGTCGGCGCGAAACCTGGTAGATGTAACTCCGTGCCTTCGCATCATGCCTCGCGTGAAAGCCGGGCGCCGCCTTCTCCACTTCTATAATATTGATATCCGGGGGAAGAACGTCGTTCGCCTTCATCCGGATGATCTCGGGCCCCAGCACCGTGCGTGCCTCGAGGTGAGCGACCTGCCCCAGGGCGTGCACCCCCGCGTCCGTTCTCCCCGATCCGTACAACTCGAACTCGGCGCCGCCCAAAACCTTGCGGAGCGCCCCCTGCAGCTCCCCCTGCACCGTGCGGGCGTTCTTCTGCACCTGCCATCCGCTGTAGCGGGTTCCTTCGTATTCCAGAAGTACTTTGAACCTGGGCACGTGGTATCTCGGAATGAAAAAGGGGATCGTCATCCCGGCGATCCCCCGGACGGGCGGCGTGCCCGCGTTACTTCCTGGCGGCCTTCTTCATTGTTCTGGCCTGCTTTGCGGTCAACTCTTCGGCGAAAGCCCTGTGATTCTCGATCGCTGTTGTCGCGGCGGAGATGGCGTCGTGGTAATCGGCGTTGACTTTCGTGATCCCCTCCTTCGCCTTTGAAAGTTGCTCCATCGCTTCCGTGTGGTCCATCGTCGGGTCATATGGTTTCATCCCCGCCATCCACCCCTTCATCGATGCCCTTGCATTTGCGAGCTTCTCCTTTGCGGCAATCAGATCATCCGTCGACTGCCCGGTAAATTCTTTCGGATATTTTGCCGCCAGCGAATCATACGTGGCTATTGCGTCATTGATCATCGCTGAGAGATCGCTCCCTTTCCCCATCAGTGCCATCCCCTCATCGTGCAGTGTGGCGAGTGAGGCAAACAGGTCAGACTCGAGCTTCTTGAACTCGGCGGATTTTCCGCAGCCTGCAATCAGAAGGGCTGCGCCTGCTGCCAGGAGGGGGAAAAGAACACTGTGCTTCATTGGGAAAGCTCCGGATGAGAGTTATAAGTTGGAAATCTTGCGGGATTAACAATATACGCGATACTCCGCGACCAATCAACGTGTTGGATCCCTGACTCCACCCGGATTTGTTGAAAAGAGAGGAAAAGCCCTGGCGGCAATTTAACTTCAAAGTCGCTAAAATCATAAAATTTTTACGAACACTTGACAAATATCTGCAAATTCGACAGATTGGAGAAGATAGTTGAGTAACACACAGTAACAAATGGGGGGGGGCACGATGCGACGACGCGACTCGCTTGCGAGGATTGCGACGGCAGTTCTCGGCTCTGACGCAGAAGCTGCACCGCAGGGGGGAGGCACTCAGGAAGAAAAGAAAAGCCCGTTCGCAAACAGATCAACACCCGTAGTCACCCGCACCACGGCCGGACTCGAACCCTACACCGGGGAGTGGACGGCCACCGAGATGTACCATCTTCTCAGGCGCACCACATTCGGCCCTTCCAAGGCGCACATGGACGCGATGAAGCTGATCGCCACTCCGAGCGACGCCGTCGATCTCCTCCTCACTCCGCAGCCTGATGAACCCACGCAGCCGCTTGTAACGACGGCGAACGATCTGGTCCCCTCCGGGACGACGTGGGTCAATTCGATTTATTCGACAACTGCGATCAATCCCGTCGGTTACAGGATGACCTCGCTCAAGGCGTGGTGGTTCGGGCTCATACTGAACCAGAGCCTCTCCATACGTGAGAAGCTCACCCTCTTCTGGACGGACCACTTCGTCACGCAGATTAGCACCGTCAACGATCCCCGGTACTCGTACAGGTACAACGCGCTCCTCCGCCACAACGTCCTCGGCAATTTCATGGACATGGCGAACGCCATCACGCAGGACGGCGCGATGCTGATCTACCTGAACGGCACGAACAACGTCAAAACCGGTCCGGACGAAAACTACGGCCGGGAGCTGCAGGAGCTCTTCACGATCGGTAAAGGGCCCGAAATCGCCCTTGGCAATTATACGAATTACACCGAAGCCGACGTCCAGGCCGCCGCGCATGTGCTCACCGGCTGGCGCAAGTATCAGAACACGGACGGTACGATCGGTACGCAGACCGGATATTTCGACCCCACGCGGCACGACACGACGAACAAGGTGTTCTCCGCAGATTACAACAACACCGTGATCGCCGGCGGAACCGACGGGCAGGCCGAGCTCACGGCGATGCTCAACATGATATTCTCCATGACCGACCCCGACGGCGTCAACAGGGTCGCACGGTTCATCAGCAGAAAATTCTACCGCTGGTTCGTATACTACATTATCGACGCGAACGCCGAGGCGAACGTCATCACGCCGATGGCGAACCTGATCTCATCGAACAGCTTCAATGTGGCTCCGGCGTTGAGCGCTCTTCTGAAGAGCGCGCATTTTTTCGATCCCGTCAACATGGGGTGCTACATCAAGAGCCCCGTCGATTTCATTGCGGGGCTTATCCGCCAGTTCAACGTGGCGATCCCTTCCTCGAGCGTGACAACCCAGTACGCTGCATGGTACGCCCTGGAATATCTCGGGGCCACGATGGATCAGGACATCGGCGAAGAGCCGAACGTCGCCGGCTGGCAGGCGTACTACCAGAACCCGGAATACAACGAGCTCTGGATCAACTCCGACACGGTCACGAAGAGGCGGAATTTCTCCGACGCGATAATCGGGGCGGGGTACAACACTTCCGGCGGGAAGCTCCAGATCGATCCGATTGCATTCATCCAAACCCTTTCGGACCCCACGGATCCCAACGTGATCATCAACGAGTCCGCACAGATCTTGTTTGCCGTCACGCCAACCGCTACACAGATCGCGTTCCTGAAAGAAACACTCCTCCCCGGCCTGCCGGACTACGAGTGGACAACGGAGTGGGCCGCATACCTGGCCAACCCGACAAACGCCGCAACGCTGAGTGCGGTGAAAAATAAACTTGTGGCACTCTACGCGCTTATGATGGAGATGCCCGAGTATCAACTGTCCTAGTCCAACCAGGGGGGGGGATGCGTATGAACAGGAGGGACTTCATCACTCGTGCCGTACCGGCCTCAACGCTGCCGTTCCTGTTGAACGGTTATGCGCTTCAGGCATTCGGCCGGTCGCCGATTATCGACGCGTTAACGTCGGCGGCATTTTCGACAAACCGTGTACTTGTGCTCGTTCAGCTTGTCGGGGGGAACGACGGGCTGAATACCGTAATTCCGCTCGACCGCTACACCTCATTGAGTTCGGCCAGGTCGAACATTCTGATCCCGTCGGCGTCAGTCCTCCCGCTCACCACCGCAACAGGGCTTCATCCGGCGATGACGGGGCTCCAGACGATGTATAATAACGGCCAGCTCCTTGTCGTCCAGTGCGTCAGCTATCCGAACCCGAATTTCTCTCATTTCCGGGCGACCGATATATGGCTCACGGCCACTGACGCAAACATCGTTGGGAACTCCGGCTGGCTGGGACGCTACCTTGACCAGGAATTCCCCGGATACCCCGGTGCATATCCGAGCCCGGCCGCACCGGATCCCCTCGCTCTTCAGATCGGATCTGTCGTGTCGCCGGGCCTTCAGGGACCCACGGTCTCCATGGGTCAGGCGGTGACCAATCCCAACTCATCGTATTTTCTTCCGGGGGGTTCGGACACCCCGCCCGCGACGCCAGCGGGGCACGAGCTCACGTTCATCAGGGAAGTGGCCCAGCAGACACAGGCGTACTCAACCTCGATCAAAGCGGCGGCCACCAAGGGAAAGAACCTCTCCACCCTTTATCCGGCCGCCGGGCAGAACTCACTCTCCGATCAGCTGAAGATCGTCGCACAATTGATTGCGGGCGGGCTTCAGACCCGCATCTATGTCGTAAGCATAGGCGGGTTCGACACGCACTCCGCGCAGGTCACACTCACCGACACGACGCAGGGGACACACGCAACACTCCTCGGCAAGCTATCTGTCGCGGTCAGCGCATTCGAAGACGACCTCCGGCTCCTGGGAGCGCAGGACCGGGTTCTGGGGATGACATTCTCCGAATTCGGCCGGAGAATCATTTCCAATGCGAGCGGAGGGACCGATCACGGCACCGCCGAACCGGTCATCCTGTTCGGGTCGAACGTCAATGCGGGAATCATCGGGACGAACCCCGTGCTGCCGGCCACCCCCACGGTGAATGACAACATACCGCTCCAGTTTGACTTCCGCTCGGTGTATTCGTCCGTTCTGAAAGACTGGTTCGGCGCCTCGCCCACGGAGCTTCAGGTGGCAATCACCGGCACGATCACCAATCCGCTTACGAGCTCTGTGGTTGCCTCCGGGGCCGTAGCCGGAGTCGGATCCCAGGCAAATCTTCCCACATCATACTCGCTCGAGCAGAATTACCCCAATCCATTCAATCCGTCGACGGTCATCCGGTACGATCTCCCTCGCGGGTCGAATGTCGTCCTAGACGTCTACAACTCCCTCGGCGAACGGGTGGCAACGCTCGTCGACGGCCCTCAGAGCGCCGGGGTACACGAAGTCAGTTTCAATGCCAGCGCACTCGCGAGCGGAATGTACCTCTACCGCATAAGGGCGGGATCATATCAGGAGACTCGGAAGATGATTCTGGTCAGGTGAGTGTGGCTCGGGTCAGCCCGCGTACGCTCTCTGTGACCGCTTCTCAGGTCATCACGCGTGCGCTCTTTGTGACCGCTTCTCAGGTCATCACGCGT
>Ga0209698_10000839_pt1 | contig 35463 bp, 30 predicted proteins | sample LitLauG_LLR_2012_FD_187203 | JGI IMG/M metagenome (GOLD analysis project Ga0209698, IMG submission 187203) | Freshwater sediment microbial communities from Pennsylvania, USA - Little Laurel Run_MetaG_LLR_2012 (SPAdes) (version 2) | ecosystem: Environmental > Aquatic > Freshwater > Creek >... | reverse complement strand
CGACAAGGGCGAATACCACTGGGTAAAGGCCGAGGGAGAGGCCACTGACACGCTATCCTTCGGGCTCTTCCTATTCCGCATCGCCCCCGGCGCGACCCTCAGCTTCGAACAAACCCGCGTCAATGGCGAGCTCTGGCTGCCTTCCCGCATCTCCGTGCGCGCCGAGGCCAGGCTGGCACTCCTTAAAAAAATGCGCGCCGAGGTGGACGTCACCTACCGCGATTACCGCAAGTTCCAGGCCGATTCGAAGATCGTCGCGGCATCGGACTCACTGGACCCACCGGTTAAGAAGAACTAAGGTTTTTCCCTTGGTCCGCCGATCCTCTCACAGTAGAGAGATTTCTACTTGGAAACCTACTCTACTAGAGACTAAATGGCGCGCATTTCCATCCTGGAGCCACCAGCGATCGCGGTGGAACAAAAGGCCGTGCAAATCACGGACCCCGTGGAACGCCTGCGTTTTTTGCGCCAGGAGATGCGTCCGCATCCGAAGCCTCGCCTGATTCCCAAAGTAGCGATGCGCCGCAACACATGGCTCATGGCTGCCGGTCTGATGGCACTCATCGGCCTAGCGCCGCTGCCGACGGGTACCGCCGAAACGCTGGCCAAGGAACGGCAGTTAATTGTTCCGGAGACGGCGCGCCCGGTGAGCAAACCGGCGGTCCCGCGCGTCTGGCTGGTCGAAAAATCGGACGCCTTGGAGGTCTATTCCAACGGCCTGCGGGTTGACCTGACGTTCACCGTTTTCAACCACCCACGGCGTCCTTTTCCGGTGTTTTCGCTCTCCGGAGGGGTGCCGCAGGGCGAAGGCAACGCGCCCGTAGGCATCGTGTTTCACACCACCGAAAGCCTGCTCGCGCCCTTCGACGAAGAATCGAACCGCCGCCTGCGCACCATCGGCCGCGGCTTGATTGAGGTGGTCCGGCACGACCGGTCGTATCACTATTTGATTGACCGCTTCGGCCGAGTCTATCGCGTGGTGCAGGAATCGGATGCAGCCAACCACTCCGGAACATCCGTGTGGGGCGATTCGCGCGGCGTCTACGTCAACCTGAACGACAGCTTTTTAGGCGTCAGCTTTGAAGGGCAGACCGGCCAGGTGGATGAAATCACGCCCGCGCAGATCCAGGCCGGCCACGTGTTGACGGAAATGCTGCGGTCGCGCTACAACATCGCGGCTGAGGATTGCGTCACCCACGCCCAGGTGTCGGTGAACCCTCAAAACATGCGCATCGGCGAGCATACCGATTGGGCGGGCAAGTTCCCGTTCGCGCAAATGGGATTACCGGACAATTACTCGCTACCACTGGCGAGTTTGTACGTGTTTGGATTCGACTACGACTCGCTGTTCCTGAAAGTTACCGGCGGCCGCTGGCGCGGTTTGGACACGGCAGAGTTGTGGCTGGGCCGCCAAGCCGCGGCGGAAGGTTTGGAAACGCGCCGTTATCGCGCCATATTACACCATCGATTCAGAGACATTGAAACCGCTCTCAGAGAAAAGGGCGGGGAGGCCAACCCATGAGTCAGATCCACTCCCATACGAGCCAGGCGCTCGGCCTGGACGTCGGCACCAGCCGCATCGTCATCGCCCGCCGTGCCGACGACGATTTTCGCTATGAGTCCCAGTTGAACGCGTTCGTCGCCATCCCTTATTCCAAGATCACCGAAGGCGTGCTGCAACGAGAAAAGGTCCCGCACACCATCCGAGAGGGGCAGATCGTGGTCCACGGCAATGAGAGCGAGAAATTCGCCGGGCTGCTGGAGGCCGAGATGCGACGCCCCATGACAGCCGGTGTGCTGGACGCCAAGGAGCCGGACAGCTTATCCATGATCCGCGAGATTCTCACCACCATGTTCCAGTCCCATCGCGGCGACCAGAAGAAAAAGGTCTGCTTCACCGTGCCGGCTCCTCCGCTGGGTGCGGAAGGTTCGCTGACCTACCATGAAGCGACACTGCGCCAGATCTTGACCGAGCTGAACTACGAGCCGGCCAGCATTAACGAGGGCCTGGCCATCGTCTATAGCGAACTGGAGAGTTCCAACTACACGGGCATCGGCATCAGCCTCGGAGGAGGCCTGTGCAACGTCTGCCTCGCCTATTTGTCGGTGCCGATCATCAGCTTCAGCATCCCCAAAGCGGGCGATTATATCGATACCAACGCCGCGTCGGTTACCGGGGAGCGCGCCAACCGCATCCGCCTGACGAAGGAGGACTCGTTCCACTTCAATGGCTTCTTCGCAGACAAAGTGCATCAGGTGCTGGGTGTGTATTACGACGACATGATTCGTTCGCTGGTCACGGCGCTGAAGGAAGCGTTTACGCGCACGTCAAGCCTACCGAAATTCAACCGCCCCATCCCGATGGTTTTATCTGGAGGCACCGCGCTGCCGCCGGGCTTCCGCGACCGCTTCGAAAAGCTGCTTTGGGAACAGGATTTCCCCATTACCGTGTCGGATATAAGACTGGCGCAAAATCCACTGCACTCCACTGCCAAGGGTGCGCTGGTGTGCGCGTTAAGCGATTCTTAATGAGCGCCTGCTACTCTGGAAGGCGAGGAGTTTCGTTTTATGCGCTCTCTCGCCTTCCTTTTTGTAGCTTCCCTTTGTTTTGCCGCGGAACCCGACGCGCTCGCCATCTCCGCCACGATTCAGGCGCGCCATGTTCCGTTTGGCACGATCCTGGACCCCATTTTTGCCGCGCCCGATTCCGATCAGATCGTTACTTACACCCGCTGCGGCGATTCCGCCATCTGGACGGGCCACTATCTGGCCGCCGAATCGTTTCGTTACAAGGTCACTGGCTCGGAGGACGGTCTGGCCAACGCGCAGGCGGCCATCGCGGGCATCAAGCTGCTGATCGACGTGACCGGCACAGACGTACTGGCGCGCTGCGCCGTGCCCCTCGATTCGCCTTATCTCGCCAGCATCGTCCAACAGGAGGCCTCTAACGGCGCGTATCAAGGCTCCTCAGCCGACGGCACGGCGTACCAGTGGATCGGGAACACTTCGCGCGATCAGTATTTGGGCGTCTTTTTCGGCCTTTGCACAGCGTATGACATGATCGCCGACGCGCCCACCCGCGCCTCCGCAGCCGCGCTGATCACGCGCATGCTTGATAATCTGATCTCGCACGTCTGGACCGTGGTCCTGCCTGATACCATCAGCACCACGTTCGTTGCCCGTCCCGATCAGCAGCTCACCATGCTGCAGATCGGCCGTCACGTGAATTCGAAATATAACGACGCCTACAGCAGCTTGAGCGGCCTCGCCCCGTCGGTCTCCATCCCCATCGCGGTGGATGCGGCCAACACGCACAGCTCGTATTTCAAGTTCAACCTGGATTACATCTGCTTCTATCATCTGATTGGTCTCGAATCCAATTTCATCCGCAAATTCTTCTACACCGAGGCCTACGGCATCCTGCGAACGGCTACGGGCACGCACTTGAACGCCCATTTCGATGCGATCGACCGGTCCATTCGCGGACCCAATAAGGGCCGCGACTACGACACGCGCACGTTCTTAGCCCAGTGGCTCACCCGCCCGCGCCGCGATCCCTACGTCGATCTCACCGGCGTCATTAAATCCTGCGGGAGCGCGGGTACCGAGGCCTGCAACCCCATCCCGGTCCCGCAGCGTGTCCCCACCGATTTTCTCTGGCAGCGCGACCCATTCCAACTCGCGGGCGGAGGCGAAGGCACCATCGAGGGCGCGGGCATCGACTACATTCTTCCCTACTGGATGGCCCGTTATTACGGCGTCGAAACGCAGTAGATAGGTGGCCTGTCCCGTCTGACGCCGAGGGCTGCGCGACCCCGACGCCGGCAATGAAAGCGGGATCGAACAAAAATGCTTGCGCCGTTCCCGCGCCATGGTTCATAGTAAAGATTCGGAAGCGTTTCTCTCACTATGGACCCTGGCGCTCGATGGCGGAAAAGTTCCTCTTCCTCACCGAAATCATGGGCCTCAAGGTCTTCGACCTTAAGGGGCGCAGACTCGGCGTGGTTAAGGACGCCGCTGTTGTCCCCCTAGTGGATCCTGTCCGCGTAGACCGTTTCCTCATCGGCGGGGGAGCCGCTGCCTGGCTCACTGTGCGTCACGATCAGATCCGGTCGATTTCGCTTGAAGGCATCCATCTTCGCGACGAAAACCTCACTCCATACCATTCCGATGAGTACATGCTGCGCATGGTGCGCGATTTGCTCGACCAGCAGATCATCGATGCGCACGGGCGGAAAGTTGTGCGCATCAATGACGTCACCTTCGAGCGCATGACCAGGGACGGTCGCGACGAGTTGTGGGTGCTGGAAATCGACATCGGCATCCGCAGCATCTTCCGCCGTCTGATGCAGGGTATTCTACCTCCGCGCCTGGTGCGCCGCCTGCAAGGCCGCATCGCGCCGAACTCTATCCGGTGGGAATTCTGCAATATTATTGAGCCCGATCCGCAGCGCCGCCTGCGCCTGAATATTTCCAACCGCCTGCTGGAAGACATGCACCCGGCCGACTTGGCGGACATCGTCGAAGAGCTGTCGCCCGAGGATCGCGAGTCGATCTTCGAAAACATCGACAGCGAAGTGGCCGCCGACGCTCTGACGGAGGTCGAACCCGAGATTCAGGCCAGCATTCTGGAGTCGCTCGAGACCGAAACCGCAGCCGACATTGTCGAGGAGATGAGCCCGGACGAGGCCGCCGACGCGCTCAACGAACTGGGCGCCGAAACCAGCCAGGAAATCCTGGAAGAGATGGAGCACGAGCCCAAAACGGAGGTTCGCGAATTGTTGGAGTTCGAAGAGGATTCCGCGGGCGGCCTGATGAACACGGAGTTCATTGCATTGCAGGAGAACGCCACCGTCGCCGACGCGTTGCAGGCTCTGCGCCAGAACGAAGACCTGCTCGAAACGCTCAACACAATCTTCCTGGTGGACGCCCAGGAGCGCCTCAAGTCGTCGGTCCCGCTGGCGCGTCTATTCCTGCACGAAGGCACCACCGCTCTGGAAACGCTCGCTTCGGATAATCTGGTCGAGGTGCAGGTCTCCGAAACCCAGGACCGCGTGACGGAGATGTTCGACAAATACAACCTGCTGACGCTGCCGGTGATCGACGAAGAAGGCAAGCTGGCGGGCGTAATCACCGCGGACGACGTCATCACGGTGCTCCGGCAGAACTAAACTCCGCTTAGCGAAAGAACCTGCCGTCAACTGGCCAGGTAGGCTCCAACTGCGCGCAGAATTTCCGTGATTTTGAAGTTGATCAGATGCCGTGACCAGAACAACTCTCTCTTGTCGCACACGGTGGACTGGCTGAACGTGTCGATTTCGCCCTGTAGCGCCGCCGACGGCTCATGCGTGGCCAGTTGTTTCCGCAGCGCCCGCGCGGAACGGATGCGTCCTGCCACCGTTTCGGCGCGCCGTTTCGAAATGCGGCCGTACTGCAGCTTCAGTTGATTCAGCCGCTCGCCCGAATCGTACGTCGCGTCCACCAGCTCCGCGCGCGTCATCCACTCGGTTTCGTAGCTGAGGATTTTTTCCCACGTCGGCTGCACCAGCAGCTTGCGATGCTCCTCCAGCGTTCGCGCGAACAGCTTGTAGCCGAATTTTTCCGGCTCTTCAAACACCCTACTGCCGGGGTCGAGAAACGGACCCATCGGCGAGATGAAGCACGACAGCCGCCGGTCGCTCGTTTGGAACAGGTGCTCGCAGTAGTCAATCGTCTCCATCACGTTCTTGTAGGTCTGCCGCGGCAGCCCGATCATGAAGAAAATATCGATACGCGTGCAGCGCAGCTTCATGGTCTCGCGCAGGGACTCTTCCATCTGCTCGTTGTTATAAGAAGGTTCTCCGTCCTGCGCACGGCGCACGTCGTGATCGTGGCTTTCCGGGCTCAGTTCCAGGCTCCAGTTGCGCACATGCGCATCGATCTTACGCAGAAACTCTACTGGAGGCACATCGAAACACTCGAACACTACTTGGTTTTCGATGTTGGCCACTTTCAACCGCTCCAGCACTTCCTGCGCGTGAGCCTCACCTGCCTGCAGCAGATCGCCCACTAGAAAAATCGGACCGCGCGTGAAGCGTGATAGCGCCACGATGTTCTTCACCAGGCTTTCCGGACCGCGGAACGCAGGCCAGTCGCGCTTGGTCAGATGGCCGCAGGTGGTCAAAGAACTGCCGCAGGTGGCGCACTGATGCGCACAGCCTTTCGCCGTGAACACCGCGGTGATCGGATTCTTCAGCCATCCGTCGAACGGCACCACACTGGCTAGATCGCGATGCTTCAGCACCATCTGAACCATCAAATCGGCGCGCAGATCGGCATAATCCAAGGACTCCGGCAAAAACGTCAGCGGATTCACATGCAGCAGGCCGTCCTTCTTGTGCGTGAGGTTTGGAATCCTGTCCACCGGCCCGCCGTCGCGCAGGGCGAGAAGAAGCTGATGCAAAGGCTCCTCCGTGCTGTCGCCGCGCAGCACGTAATCCACCTGTTTGTAGCGAATCAGCTCCTCGTGAAAATAGGTGGACGACAGCCCTCCAAAGATTACCGGCACATCGGGATGAATTTCCTTGACGATCCGCGCCACCTCCAGTGCCCCGTGCGCGTGCGGCAGCCAGTGCAGATCGATGCCCACGGCCTTCGGCTTCTGTTTGGCGATGAACGCGGGCACGTCGAAGCTGCGGTCCTTCATCATCCGCACGGCCAGATTGGCGATACGCACGTTCATGCCCTTCCCATGCAGAAAGCTGGAGATGGTGAGGAATCCCGCCGGATACATCTCGAATACGGTCGACGAAGGGATCAGGTCACTCACGGGACCATACAAGATCGAGTGTTTTCGGAAGTCGTAAACGCTAGGGGCGTGGAGCAAAAGCAAATCCACGGGCTCGCGGCCAAACATGCCCTCAAGTCTAGCGGGTTTCCGCTGGCACCGCCGATTACGCCGACATTGCGGCTTGCAGCATCGCTCTCGCGTAACCGACGTTATAGGCGAACGCCGCATAGCCTCCGCCGCCCGGATACGCGGTGTGGAACCCCTGCCGTTCGCGGTCGTAATCGAGCGCGCGCGGATGCTCGGGATAAATCAGCCGCGGATATTTCTGCCGCACCAGTTCCTTCATGACGGCGAACATGTTGTTCTCGCCCTCGTCAATGAACACTTCCGTGTACTGGTCGTAGGGCTTCCGCACGCGCACGTTGCGGAAATGGACGTGGTTGATGCGGTCCCGCTCTCCGAAGTAGCGGCACACGTCCACTGGATCGCCGCCCATTTCGCGCGTCACGCCGCAATCGAACGTGATGCCGTTCGAAGGACTATCGACAATCGAGATGAGCTTTTTCCAGCCCTCCACCGTGCCCATGATCTGCCCCGAGCCGCGGCTGATCGCTGGCGGAGGATCGTTCGGATGCAAGGCCATCCGCACGCCCGCTTTTTCCGCCACGGGAATCACGGCCTTCAGAAAATAGGTAATATTCGCCCACATTTCGTCAAGCGAATGGGCGCCTTCACTTTCCAAAGGCGGCAGATTCTTCACCCGTTCGTTGTCAAAAGCGGTGAGACCCGCGCCCGCGCGGCCGATCTCTTCGTAATAGCCTTCGACAATGCGATGGGCGTAAAAATTGTATTCCACCACTGGCAGCGCAGCTTTGCCCGCCTCGCGAATGGAATGCGCCACCTTTTCGATCTCTTCGTCGCGGCCAGGGCGTCCGTAGATGGCGTTGGGAAATCCGCCGATCATCAGATTGCCGAGCGCGAGGCCTCCGGCTTTCAACCGCTCCATCACGGACTTAAGGCGAGTTTCTTCCCAAGGGATCGGCGGGCCACCCGTCAACACGTGATCCACGCCCAACTGCTTCACCTTACGGCATCCGGCTTCATCGATGGAGCCAATGGACAATCCGCCGGCGCCCATTTCCAGGCACAGCTTGGGCGTGTCTTTCCCTTCCGGAGGAGGTGGAGGAACGTCGGCTGCCGCGCTTCCCGCGATCGCAGCCAGCCCCGCCGTTTCAAACAACCGCCGGCGCGAGATCATGCCAGCAGTTCCTTTACGACCCGCCCCGCAACATCCGTCAGCCGGAAATTGCGCCCCTGGAATTTGTAGGTCAACTGCGTGTGGTCGAAGCCCAGCAGGTGCAGAATCGTCGCGTGCAGATCGTGAACGTGGACTTTATCCTTCACCACGTTGAAACCCAGCTCATCCGATTCACCCAGCACCAGGCCGGGCTTTACGCCTCCACCGGCCATCCACATGGTGAACGCATTAGGATGATGGTCGCGTCCGTCGTCGCCGCCCTGCACCATGGGCGTGCGGCCGAACTCTCCTCCCCAGACTACGAGCGTATCGTCAAGCATCCCGCGCTGCTTCAGGTCCTTGATCAACGCTGTACAAGCCTGATCCGTTTCCTTGCAGTTGATCTGGATGTCCTTCTTTAAATTGCCATGCTGATCCCACGCCTCGTGATAAATCTGGACGAAGCGCACACCGCGCTCCACCATGCGGCGGGCGAGCAGCGCGTCGTTGGCGAAGCTCGGCTTGCCAGGCTCAGCGCCGTACATATCCAGGATGTGCTGCGGCTCCTTGGAAAGATCCATCAGCTCCGGTGCGCTCGATTGCATGCGATACGCCATCTCAAACGAATTGATGCGCGTCGAAATTTCCGGATCGCCCACGGCATCCAGATGCATGCGGTTCAGCTTCTCAATCGAGTCCAGCGACTCGCGTTGCAGCTGCGCATCCACGCCCTTGGGGTTCGACAAATACAGCACCGGATCGCCGCTACCCCGGAATTGCACGCCTTGATAAACGGTCGGCAGAAATCCGCTGCCCCAGCAAGAATTGCCTCCGCTGGGTCCTTTTTTGCCACTCGAAAACACGATGAACGCGGGCAGATCGTGCGATTCGCTGCCCAGGCCGTACGTCACCCAGGAACCCATGCTGGGGCGCCCGAACTGCATGGTGCCGGTGTTCATCAACAGTTGCCCCGGCGCATGATTGAACGCGTCCGTGGTCATGGATTTCACAATCGCGATATCATCGACGATCGTCGAAAGGTGTGGCAGCAGTTCGCTCAACTCCGCGCCGTTACTGCCGTACTTCTTAAACTTGAACTTTGGCCCAAGCAGCGTCGAATTCGGATTAATGAACGCCGCGCGGTAGCCCTTCAACAGATCCGCCGGCGGCAGCGTGCCGTTGAATTTTTCCAGCGCCGGCTTGTAGTCGAACATCTCCAGGTGACTGGGCGCCCCGGCCATGAACAGGAAAATCACGCGCTTGGCCTTCGCCGGAAACGGAGGTTTTTTCGCCGCCAGCGGATCGGCCGCGAGCCCAGCTTCAGCCAGCAGGTTGCCCAGCGCCATGGAGCCCAGGCCCACGCCGCATTGTTCGAAAAACCATCGCCGCGTTTTCTCGATGCCCATAGTTATTCCTTGGTAATCGTTTCATCCAGGTTCAGTAGCACGCGCGACAGAGCCGTCCACGCGCCGAAATCGACTGGCGTTGCGCCCGCAGGCAGCTTCCCAGGTTCGCCCGTCAGGCCCCACGTGTCGATCCAGCCCTGGCGCATGCGGTTAGTCTGTTTTTCTAAAAACCCAAGCAATTCGCGCGCTTCCGCATCCGTCGGCCGCCGAGCCACGCAGCGGCGGAACGCGTAATTCAGCCGATCCGCATCCGTCTTACCGCCCTCGCGCAGAGTCTTCAGCGCCAGCGCGCGCGCCGCTTCGATGGCGAACGGTTCATTCAGCGTCGTCAGCGCCTGCAAAGGCGTGTTCGAACGCGAACGCCGCACGCACGACGAATCGCCATTCGGCGCGTCGAACGTTTGCAGCATCGGATACGGAACCGAACGGTAGCGGAACGTATACAGCGCGCGTCTGTATCGATTCTCGCCCTTGTCTTCGTACCAGTTTTTCGGACCGTAGCTCACCGGAGGCTGGAACAGAAAATCGGGTGCGGGAGGATAAACGCTTGCGCCGCCGACGTTCTCATTCAACAAGCCGCTGGCCTTCAGTTCAATGTCGCGGACAATTTCGGCATCCACGCGGAAGCGCGGCCCGCGTGCGAGCAGCGTATTATATGGATCGCGCGCCAACGCGTCGGGCGTTACGTTCGACGCCTGCCGGTACGTCGCCGAAGTCACGATGATCCGTTGCAGCCTTTTCAGGCTCCAGCCTTTTTCCATGAACTCGACAGCCAGCCAGTCGAGTAGTTCCGGATGCGTAGGCGGTTCGCATTGCGTGCCGAAATTTTCAGCCGTCGCGACGATGCCCGCGCCGAAATCGGCCTGCCACAGCCGATTCACGATCGACCGCGCGGTGGTGGGCGTTTTCGGATCCACCAGCCACTTGGCAAACGTCAGACGCGTCGGCTCCGCGCCGCTCGGCATCGGATTCAGAAATGCGGGCACACCGGGCGTGACCATGGCGGCGGGTTTCAGAAAGTCACCGCGCGTAAGGATGTGCGTCTCTCGCGTGTCTTCACGATTCTTTAGCACCAGCTGCGCGGAGCCCTCAGGATACTCGGCCCACAATGCTTCGATCTTCGCGTTCTCCGCGTGCCACTCCGGGACCGTCGTGCGCCAGTAACTGAAAATCGTTTGCACCTGCTCCGGCGTGCGTTTTTCGCGAGGGACATTGAGGATCGCGCGGACGCCTGCCGGCACCGGATCGGCCTCCGCACTCGCCGCCGTCGTGATGGACAGACGTATGCGCCCCAGATTGTTGTTCTGATTATCGTCGCTATTCCATCCGCCGTGGTTCTGTTTCAGCATCACGGTGAACGTACCCTCGGTGATGGGTTTTTCCAGCACGAACACCGCGTTGCGAGGCTGATTTCTGCGCCCCGGCCCCGCGTCGATGCCCCAGGCCGTTTCATCTTTTCCATCGATGGCATAGGCGATCGGTCCGCTCACGCGATGGCGGTTGGTCTTGTCAGAGAAGATTGGCTCCAGATCTTTTTCCGGCTGATCAAAGTCCGCCGTGGCCTTGGCGAACTTCACTTTCTTGCCCGCTACTTCCACCTCGAACTCGGTTAGGGCGCAAGTGCCTTGGATCGACCGGCCTGGGCCGTTCAGCGGCAGATTCGGATCATTCAGCAGTTCAAGGCGAAAGGCCGTAATGTTCTTGAGGTCCGTTTTCTCCACCAGCTTGACCGTGTGCTTTGTGGGCGCGTAGCCGGCGGTGAGAAACGACCCGTCTTTTTGCAGCAGATACTTTTGCCCTCCATCGGATTCCTCGTTCACCTCCGGCGTGATCACGGTCCACGGGGTGTTCAATGCCGTGCGCGTTTCCCATTCGCGCATGCGATCTTCCCAACCCGCGCTGCGATGCTGCAGCGTCCCTTCGATCTCGCGAATCTGGCGGAAAATATCGGCGCGCTTCATCTGCTCCGCCGGAGTGTAGACGGCGACGTTCGCCTCATGCGTACTGTTCAAAAAAGCGAGCATGCGGTAGTAGTCTTCCTGCTTGATGGGATCGTATTTATGGTTGTGACACTGCGCGCACTGGATCGTCAGGCCCAAAATTCCTTTGCCGATGGCGTCCATGCGGTCGAACATGGCTTCCATGCGGAACTGCTCCGGATCGATGCCGCCTTCTTCGTTCACCATGGAGTTGCGCAGAAACCCTGTAGCGACAATCTGGTCCTGCGTGGCGTGCGGCAGCAGGTCGCCTGCGATCTGTTCGACGACGAACTGGTTGTAGGGCATGTCGCGATTCAGCGCGTTGATCACCCAGTCGCGATAGAACCAGACTTGCCTCTGCTTGTCTTTTTCGTAGCCGTCGGAATCGGCGTAGCGCGCGGCATCCAGCCACATACGGGCCCATTTTTCCCCGTAATGCGGCGAGGCAAGCAAACGGTCCACCTGCTTCTCGTACGAGTTCGCCGATGTATCGCTCAAAAACGCGTCGATCTCTTCGGGCGTGGGCGGCAGGCCGATCAGATCCAGGCTCAAGCGGCGCAGCAGCGTCACGCGATCCGCCTCGGGCGACGGCGCCAGGCCTTCTTTGTTCAGACGTGCCAGCACGAACGCGTCAACCGCATTGCGCGCCCACTTTCCCGCCACGGGAACCGACGGACGCACTGGAGGTACAAACGCCCAATGCATAGGCCGCTTCAAACTGTCGATCCAGTTCTTGATGACCGCTACTTCGGCGGCGTTCAATGGAGTGCCGCCCAAAGGCATGCGCGCGGCGTCGCCCACGCCGGTGATTCTCCGATAGAGAACGCTGCCCGAGGCGTCGCCGGGAACGATGGCTTTTTCCGCCTGCGTATCTAAACGAAGGTTGGCCGATTGCAATTTCGGCCCGTGGCAGCCGTAGCAGGATTTCTCAAAAATCGCGCGGACTTCAGGCGTTTGCGCGTGCAAACCCTGAGCGTGAAAACAGAGAGACGCGATAAAGACGCACCAAGTCCAACGCATGACGATTGGACGTAATCATATCACCGCCGGAATAAGCCCATGAAACTCTTCTTCTCCTCGCAGACGCCGCAGAGCGTCTTGGAAAACCCCAGATATGCCTCGCCCAGAGAGGATCGCGGGTCGATAAAGCGCGCCTCTTTTACAGCCTTCTGCACCGCTTTATAGTCGTTTGGGAACGACCGCACGATCGGGAATCCCAATACCTGCTCGGCGTCTTTGACGCTCAGATCGTCGCGATGCTCGCGATTCAATAGGCCGAAAATCCTTGCCCTCTCGACACCCCAGTTCTCCAGTTCCTGGCATCGCTGCTTGGATAATCGCAGCGACGTGAATTCCGGCGTGCTGAGCACGTGCACGGCTCGCGACCGCCGCACCACCTCAGCCGTAGCCGGATTCACCACCTCGGGCAGATCCACGAGGACGAAGTCATAGCGCGGCGCGGCGAAGCGCAGCAATTGAAAGTAGTGCGTCCAGTGCGGTACCGGTTCTTTTATCGCCGGGTTCGCCAGCAGAAAATCGATGCCGCCCACCGGTGAAACCAGCCGCTGCCAAGCCATCGAATCCATCGCCGGAGCCTCGGCCAGCGCCTCGCGAATCGAAAAGCGCGGCGTAACGTTCAAAATCGCCGCCATTAAGCCCGAATGCAGGTCGCCATCCATCACCAGGACGCGCTTGTTCAGTTCCTGCGTCAGTGCGCGGGCCGTTTGCAGGACCGCCGTGCTTGCGCCGCTGCCGGCTTTGCCGGGCAGAAAGGACACCAGATTCTCGTAAATCTCGCCGTGCAGTTTGTGAACCGCGCCGCTGATGGCACGCTCCAGGTCGGGCACGGTGAACGGCCATACCGCGACCGAGGCCAGTTCCGTGAAGCCTCGGTTGAGATGAAATTGCTGGCCGGACCCAGCCAAGCCCACCACCGGAAGCGCGGGCGAGTTTTTCTGGATCGCGGCCGCTACCGGAAGGTCGCGTTCCAGGTCGGTCATTTCGACCAAGGCCACGTCCAGACTGTGCTTGCTCAGCGTCCGCGCGACGGCATAGTCGGTCCGCGCCAGTTCCGCGATGGACTCGATGGAGAACTCACGGGATTCTCCTGCCATGTCCTGCAGCAGACTGGCCAAGTGAGGATCAGCGATAAATAGAACAGCATTCAGCACTTCCGTCTCCGCGGCCTATTAGGGTTATCGGCCCCAGGCAGCCTAGGACGAATGGGAATTGTCTGAAAGCTATTTGATTTCGACGGGCAGGCCGCCCTCAGCCTGAACCGCCCTCACCAAGCGCGACAAATCGGATTCGCCTACCAGCACGCGGACCACTTCGATACCCGTCCGGAACGGTTGCTCGCCCTCGCAATAGGCGATGTAGCCGAACAGAGTATTGTCTTCCACCTCGGCCTTTATGCTGGTCCCAGGCTCGAATCGGAGCGCGAGCGCGGCGCAGACGCCGTTCTCCGATATATCGATCACTCGTCCCTTTGCCACGCGCTCTGGCGCGTCGATTGCGGTCACGGTCACATCCAGGTCGGTTTGGTAGCGTTGTTCGAAGCGACGGTCCACGCTTTTTATATCGGCGGTTTTCCGCATTTTAACGCTATGCTAATACGAATGTTGTTCGAAGTAAGGGGAATCTCCAAGCGATTTGGGAAAATCACCGCGCTTGAGGGGGTGGCGTTCCAGGTCCAACCCGCCGAGGTGCTGGGGTTGATCGGTCCTAACGGAGCAGGGAAATCCACCCTGTTCGAATGCCTGGCGGGTGTTTTGCCCTGCGATTCGGGCGAAATCCCGCCCCGCGAAACGCTTTTTTACGTTCCCGACGGTATTTGCCCATGGCCCGGCCAGTCCGTCCGCTGGGCGCTCGATTTTACCCTTGGATTCCTCGGCGGCGATCCATCCCTCCGCGCCGAAGTCATTGAACAGATGGATCTTGCTCCCGTTTTGAGCCAGCGCATCGGCACTCTTTCGAAAGGCCAGCGCAAGCGCGTTTTATTGGCGATCGGACTCCTCACCCGCCAGCCCGCATTGCTGATCGACGAGCCGTTTGAGGGCCTGGACCTGCGTCAAGCCCGCGACATCGCGTCGGCGCTGCGCGTTCACGCCTTGCGAGGACGCACGCTTTTCCTTTCGATTCATCAGATTAGCGACGCGGCACGGTTCTGCGACCGGTTCGTTTTGCTGAATCATGGGCGCGTCCGGGGCGAAGGCACCGTTGCGGAGCTCGCCTCGCTGGCCCACCTCGCAACGGACGACCTGGAAGAGGTGTTCCTTGCCCTTACGTGAGCTGCTGGTTAAGGAACTTCGCGAGCTGACGGTCTCCCGGTCCTGGTGGATGTTATTGATTCTCATGGGGCCTTTGACGGGATTCTCCTTCCTGGGTTCGTTTCGCACTTTCGCCGAAGTCAGCGCCGGCCAGGGCGAGGCTCTTTCGCCCCTGATCGGCGTCTGGGCTCCGACGTTCAGCGCCTGCGAACTTGCCGCCGTCTTCCTGCTGCCTTTCATCGCCATACGCCTGGTAGGAGGCGACCGCGAATCCGGAGCTTTGAAGCTGGAATTGCAGCAGTCATTCGGCACGCCCTTCATGGTCGGGGCCAAGGCTGTAGTGCTGCTGGCGGGTTGGACGGTCGCGATGCTGCCTCCGCTCAGCGCGTTTCTGCTGTGGCACGGCTACGGAGGCAGCCTTTACGCGCCGGAACTGGGTGCCCTGATCTTCGGCCACATCCTGAACGCCGGATTGACCATCGCACTGGCCGCTGCCATGGCGTCGCTGGCCGAACATCACTCCACCGCCGCGATTCTGACGCTGAGCGTCACGGTCGGCACATGGGTGGTAAACCTGCTGGGCTGGGGCCGATACACTCCCGCCGCGATGGTCGCCGAGTTCCAGCATGGGTTGGTTTTGTTGGACGCCTCCGTCATCGCGCTGGCTTTGATTTTTCTGGGCTTGGGTATAGCCGCGATCTGGCTCCGCCTGGGCGTCCCTCAAAAGCGCCGTGTTTTCGAGTCCTTCGCTCTCACGTTGGCTGTAGCCGCCGGGATTTTTGCAGCGAGCTTTCTGCGCCCGAGTTGGGATTTGTCCGAAGGCCGCCGCAATTCGTTTTCCGAGGCCGATGAGAGGGCGTTGCAGCAAATCCACGGCTTGACGATTGAGGCGCATCTCGCGCCGGAGGACCCGCGCCGCGCCGATCTGGAGAATCGCGCGCTTTCGAAGCTGCGCCGGGCGATGCCGGACCTGCGCGTCCGCTACATCGCGGCCTCGTCCACGGGCTTGTTCGAACAAGCGTCATCCGGATACGGAGAGATCTGGTACATCGCGGGCTGGCGAAAGGAAATGTCGCGCGCGACGACGGCGGAGGCTGTCTTAGAATCCATCTACGCCGTCGCGCAGGTGCAGCCGCCCGCGGAATCCGACGACGTGTACCGCGGCCATCCTTTGACGGCGCAGCCAAACGGAGCAGCGCTGCTGTTTTACGGCCTGTGGCCTGCCGCGTTCCTGGCTTGTGGCATACTCGTGCAAAGGAAGCTCAAGTGATACTATTATCAGTAGTTTTTCCCGCGCTGCTGACGCTCGCCGCTGACCTGAGAGTCGACCTCAAAGCGGAACAGCCCGGCAAGGCCCCAAAGATTTTTGAGCCAATCGTCGGCACCTGGGTGATCGCCGAGGATGCTGGCGAAAAAGTGGTGATGGTGGACGGACGTCCCTGGGTGGCCAGCAAGGACAATCCCACTAAGCTGCTGGTGCAAAGCGCGCGCAAGCTCTACGGCATGTCCAATGAAGAGCTGATGGACAACGCCAAGCAGTTCGCCTACTATCCGGTGGCTGTACTGAAGGGCGTGGACAACTTTTCCAACGGGACCATCACCGTAAAGTTTAAGACGATAGCCGGCGACGCCGACCGCTGCTCCGGCATCCTTTTTAACGTCAAACCGAACGGCGACTGGCTGGCCGTCCGCTACAACGATACGGAGAACAACGTCGCGCTGTGGGAATTTCACAACGGTATCCGCCGCAACGTGAGGTTCAGCGACCGCGACAAGCCGTTCATGCTCGACCGAATCACGTGGCATGAGCTGAAAATGACGGTGGACGGAGCCGATTTCAAAGCGTATCTGGACGGCGCGCTGGCGCTAGAGTACACCTTCGGCACGGAGCCCACGGCAGGCCGGCGCGGTCCGCCGAATCCAGACCTGTACCCGTCCAACAATCCAGTGCTGCGACCTCCGGTGGCCGGTAAGGTCGGGCTGTGGTCGAAGACCGACAGCACCAGCCTGTTCAAGGACTACGCCGTCAGTTCTAAGTAGCCTCGCGAGTTTTTTCGGGACGTACAAAAAAACTGTTGACAGTCTTACTGTACTATCGTAGTATGACTGTGGGACTGTTGCAGTGGACTTCCGACTCAATCCAAATTCCGGTGTTCCCATCTATTTGCAGTTGATGGACCAGATCAAGCACGGCATCGAAACCGGCGCGTTGCAGCCGGGCGACCAGCTGCCGGGCATTCGCAAGCTGGCCGAAACCGTGGTGATGAACCCGAACACGGTATCGAAGGCTTACCGGGAGTTGGAGCACGAAGGCTACATCGAAGTGAGGCATGGAGCGGGAGCGTTCATCAGCGCGAAGTTCCATTCCGATGAGGTGCATGATCGCATGGAAAAAGTGCGTCCGTTGATCGAAAAGGCGGTAGCGGCGGCGGTGAAATCCGGCCTGACGCAGGAGGAAATCCGCCGTCTGATGGAAGCGGAGTTACTGAAAGTAGAAGGGAGCAGGTCATGACGGACCTGGCAATCGAGATTGACGGGCTGCGCAAGTCCTTCGGGGCTGCGCGCGCGCTGGACGGGCTGAATATATCGGTGCCACGCGGCAGTCTGGCTGGATTCGCGGGGTTGAACGGCGCGGGGAAAACGACAACGCTGAGGATCCTGATGGGGATGGCGAAGCCGGATGCGGGTTCGGCGCGGATGCTGGGCCTGGACGCGACCGACCCGCGGCAGAATCTGGAGATTCGCCGGCGGACGGCGTTCGTACCCGAGAAGAAGACACTCTTCCCGTACATGAACGTTGCTGACGCGATCGCGTTCACGCGGTCCTTTTACCCGAAATGGCGCGGCGATCTGGAGAAGAAGTATCTGGACGCGTTCGAGCTTGGCTATACGCAGCGGCTCCCGGCGCTTTCAAAGGGTGCGTTGACGAAGCTCCATCTGCTGCTGGCGCTCTCGCGCGGCGCGGAGCTGATTCTGATGGACGAACCGACCGACGGGCTGGACCCGCTGGGGGTGGAAGTCTTCCTGCAGGCTCTGGTCGGCCTGGCCGCCGAGGAAGGCGTCACGGTGCTGTTTTCCTCGCATCGTTTGAACGAGATGGAGCAGGTGGTGGATTACCTGTGCGCGATTCATAAGGGCCGCGGTCTGATGAACGCACCTCTGGACGATTTGAAGGCGTCCTGCCGCCGAGTCGTGATGGTGTTCACGGCCGATACCGAAAGAATGGCCGGTGAATTTTCGAATATCGGGACCGTTCGGCGGGATGGACGTACGCTCACGGTGCTCGCGAACGGCGAAGTAGACGCGGTGGTGGAGAAGGCGCGCCGTTTCGAGGCGCGGAGCGTCGACGTGCAGGTGCTTTCGTTGAAGGAGATGTTTCTGGAACTGGTGAAAGGAGACGCGAAATGATGTGGCGTAAAGCGTGGTGGGAAACGCGCTCGCGAGTGGTAATCTCAGGGCTTTTGCTGGTGGCGTCGCTGCTAATTGAGGTTTTCGTCGTCAAGGAGGGAACAGGGCCGGGGACTGGCTACGACTGGTTCCTGAAATACGCCAAGCTGGCGGCTGTGCTCGCGCCGCTGGTGGCGGTCACCCTGGCTGGCTCTGGCCTCAATTCGCAAACCCATTGGGGGTTGACGCAGGGTATGCATCCGTCTACGGTGTTTCTGCTGTCGATGCCCATATCGCGACGCCGCGCCTTGTTCACGCGGGCAGCCACCGGCGCGATCTTCACGGCGCTGTATATCCTCCTCAGTTTGGGGCTGTTTAGCCTGATGCTGCCGATGCTAGGACGACAAGGCGTCGAATGGAGTCAGTTCCTCAGTGCCATCGCCTTCATCAGCCTGGGTTCGTTCGCGGCGTTCGGCTTCGCGACATTCCTCGCCACGTTCCTGGACGAGCAGATGGCCGGCGGGGGCGCGATCGGATTCATCTGCGGTGGGCTGGGAGCCGGGGCCCTTCTCGATTGGTCTAACGTGCACTTTCATCCGATGAGCTGGCTGATTGGCGAAATGTTCATCCGCACTGGGAAAGTGGTGTGGCCTCTTGTCCTGCTCATGTTCGCGGCCGGAGCGGCCTGCCTGGTGGCATCCGCTGTGATCGTCGAGAAAAAAGAATACTAACCCCGTAAACAATTAGCGAAAGAGAGAACTGTTATGAAGACCTTGCGATACGTGTGTCTGCTCGCGGCGCTGCCTGCGTGGGGCCTTGCCGCAGAACCGGAAAATCCAGTGCTGGCCAGCTTCGATCAGGTTTGGAATACGGTCCGCCAACGCCACTGGGACAAGCAGAAGGTCGGCGAAGCATGGGACCGCGCCCGCGCCGAGCTGCGTCCCTTGGCGGAGCTGGCAAAATCAGCGCAGGAAGTACGGCCGATTCTGCAAAAACTCCTGGACATGTTGGGTGAGTCGCACTTCGGCGTGATACCGGCCGAAGCGTATGCGCAATTGAATGGAGGCTCGGCCGAGGAAGCAGAGCCGGCGTTCGACATCCGCGTTCTGGATGGCCAAGCCGTGGTGACGCGCGGCGCGGGCGACGTGAAAGGCGGCTGGATTTTGGAGCGCATCGGCGAACGCGAGATTGCCGCACTGGTTGCCAAGGCCAAGGCCGTCGCCTCCGGTGAGCGCGAAGCCAAACTGATCGGCTACGCGGTGATCCATCGCTACATGAAGGGCGCGCCCGGCGCGGCCAAGGTCATGACGTTCCTGGACGGCGAAAACCAGCTCCACACCGTTACGGTTCCGTTCGCCGCTCAGCCGCATATGGTGCAGTTCGGAAATTTTCCGCCTTTCTCCATGGAGGTGGAACACGCCGTCAGGAACGGAATCGGGTACTTCCGCTTTAATACGTTTTTCGATCCCGAGTTTCTGCAGCAGGAGCTTTCCCTGACGATCGCCGATTGCGGGGACTGCAAAGGTTTCATTCTCGACCTGCGCGGCAACATGGGGGGCATTGTCGGGCTGGCTGCCTCCACCGCGGCGTGGTTTGTTCCCAAGCAGGATAAGCTCGGTACGGTCATCTCGCAGACTGGCAAAAGCAACCTGGTGGTGTTTCCGCGTCCCAACGGATTTCACGGCAAGCTGGCCGTGTTGGTGGATGCGCTCTCCGTCTCCAGCGCCGAATTTCTGGCCGCCGGATTGAAGGACCTGGGCCGCGCTCGCCTCTTCGGCGAGCAGACGCAAGGCGCGGCGCTGCCGTCCCTCATCGAAAAACTGCCTGACGGAGACCGCTTTCAATTCGCCGTCGCCGATTACATTTCCGCCGCCGGCGCTGCTGTCGAGGGCGCAGGCGTCATGCCGGACGTGGCCGTCCGGCCCACCCGCAACGACTACCTTGACGGACGCGATCCGGTGATGGACGCGGCCCGCAAGTGGATTTTTTCCAAGGAGTGAATTTATGTTCAAGAAACTGACGCTGACCGTTTTCGCCTCGGCTGCCGCGCTGATTGCCGCCAATTTGCCGACGCCCGAGGCCGTTTTCAACAAATCGATTCAGGCCACGGGAGGCCGCGCAAACTATGAGAGGGTGCACACAATGTTGAGCACGGGCTCGGTTGAGATCGCCGGACAAGGGATGAAGGGCCAGATTACGGTGGCCGCCGCCGCGCCGGACCGCTCCGTCACCACGATGGAGTTCCAGGGTATCGGGAAAATTCGCACAGGCACCGGAGATGGTATCGCGTGGCAGAGTTCCGCCATGCAGGGTCCGCGCCTTCTCGATGGCGAAGAGCGGGAGCAATCCTTGCGTGGCGCGCGCATGGACGCCATGCTCCACTGGCGGGAAGTGTATGGGGAGGTCAAAGTGGAGGGAGAGGACGTGATCGACGGCAAGGCTTGCTGGCGGCTGGTGGTCATGCCTCCCAAGTCATCGAAGCCGGAAACGCTATGGTTCGATAAGGAATCCGGGTTGCTGGTGAAGGACGCGTCGACGCTGGTATCGGCGATGGGCGAACTGCAAATCGAATCGTTGTACCTGGAATATAAGGACGCGGGTGGCATCAAAATTCCCAGATCGGTGCGCCAAGCGATGGGTCCGCAAACGCTAATCACGACGATTACGGAGGTGAAAGTAAATCCCGATCTGCCCGCGGATGCGTTTGAAGCTCCGGCGGAGATCAAGGCGCTGCTTGCGAAGAAGTGAACGCAAATTGGTGATTGCAATTTCCGCCCCCATAGATTTCAAAGCTCAGGCTCTCTTGGAGAGGATTGCCGAAAATGCCGTGCGACTTGAAGGCGAAGTTCATCACTACAAGGCCGGGCCCGCCCTGGAACGAGTCGCAGACGGGCCCGGTGATGCTGTCCACGTTGCCTCTGTTCACCGAACTTTTGACGCGCCTCGTGCGTAGTGTATCCCATGCACATCCTGGCCTTTCTGCTGCTGTTCCAGACACCCGCGGATCCCTTATTTGAGACAGTGTCGAAGCTCGATACCGAGCTGTTCGGCGCCTATAATACCTGCAATCTCGAAAAATTCGGGTCGCTGCTGGCCGATGATCTGGAGTTTCATCACGACGTCACCGGGCTGAGCACGGGTAAACAATCGACCGTGGAAGCGGTGAAGGCCAATATCTGCGGCAAGGTGCATCGCGACCTGGCGCCGGGGACGCTGAGGGTGTATCCGCTGAATCATTATGGCGCGGTAGAGACGGGCATTCATTTCTTTTGCAGCGCAAAGCTCGATAAGTGCCCGGAAGGCAGCGGCGCAGGTCGTTTCACGACCATTTGGCAGAACAAGGATGGTGAATGGAAGGCTACGCGGATTATCAGCTACGACCATTGCAATGGGTGCTCGACCATGAAGGGGCCTGAATTTCGGAAATAAAACGGCGGTACCATAACCTTCATGATTGAACTGCGCGTCAACGGTTCTGCCAGGAAATTCGATGGCGACGGCGATATGCCGCTTTTATGGTATTTGCGCGACGAACTGGAGCTTACCGGCACCAAGTTCGGCTGCGGTCTGGGATTGTGCGGAGCCTGCACGGTCCACGTGAACGGCGGGGCGGTCAGAAGCTGCCAGACCACCATGAAAGCCGCGGCTGGCAAGTCCATCACGACGATTGAAGGACTCGCCAACGGCCACCCCCATCCGGTGCAAGTGGCGTGGGAGAAAGGCAACGTGCCGCAGTGCGGATACTGCCAGAGCGGGCAGATCATGCAGGCTGTCGCGCTGCTGAAGGAAAAACCCAAACCCACCGACAAGGACATCGATGATGCGATGCAGGGCAACATCTGCCGCTGCGGGACATATCAACGTATTCGCGCCGCGATTAAAGCGGCGGCGGGGGTGAAAGCATGAGCCGCGCAGAGATCGTTGTTTCGCGCCGGGGATTCCTCGGAATTTTTTCCGCTGGAGCTTTTGTTCTGGCCACCGACGGATTGGACGCTGACGCTACCTGGCAGCCCAGCGTTTATCTGGGCATGGAGCCCTCGGGCATCGTGACGATCGTCGCGCACCGTTCGGAGATGGGCACGGGCATCAAGACGGCGCTGCCGATGGTGGCGGCCGATGAGCTGGATATCGATTTTAAGAATGTCCGCGTGGAGCAGGCGATCGGAGACGCGAAGTATGGATCGCAGGATACGGACGGCTCCAATTCCATCCGCAGTTTTTACGAAGCGTTGCGGATCGCGGGTGCAACGGCGCGCACGATGCTGGAACGCGCGGCGGCATCTCAGTGGGGCGTGGCGGCGACGGAGTGTAAGGCTCGCAATGAGCAAGTGGTCCACATGCCGAGCGGCAAGAAGCTGACCTACGCGTCGCTGGTGAGCGCGGCATCGAAGCAGGCTGTTCCCAAGAAGGAAGAACTGACGTTCAAGGCTGCGTCCGAGTATCGCTATATCGGCAAGGCGCTGCCGATTGTCGATTTGGCCGACATGTGCACGGGCAAGGCGGTCTACGGCATCGACGCGAAGATGCCGGGGATGCTGTACGCATCGATCGAGCGTTCCCCCGTGATGGGCGGCAAGCTGGTTTCGGTGGATGATACCGAGGCGCGCAAGGTGAAGGGCGTGTCGCAGACGGTGACCATCGGACCGATGAAGCCCCCTTACTGGTTCCAGGCTCTGGGCGGGGTCGCGGTGATCGCCGATAGCACTTGGGCGGCGATGCAGGGACGCAAAAAACTGAAGGTCGACTGGGATTCGGGCGCGAACGCCGGCTTCGATTCGGCGTCGTTCAAGAACGTTCTGAAGGAGTCGGCCCGCAAGCCGGGTAAAGTGGCGCGCAACGTCGGCGATGTGGATGCCGAGTTCGCCAAAGGCGGCAAAATCATTGAAGCGGATTACTATGTTCCGCTGCTGGCGCACGCGCCAATGGAGCCTCCAGCCGCTGTCGCCGAGTTCAAAGATGGCAAGGTGACGGCGTGGACCGCGACGCAGAATCCGCAGGCCGTGCAGGCGACAGTGGCCTCGGCTTTGGGCATCAAACCCGCCGACGTGACGTGCCATGTGACGCTGCTGGGCGGAGGCTTCGGGCGCAAATCGAAGCCGGATTATGTGGCCGAGGCGGCGATTCTTTCGCAGAAAACCGGCAAGCCGGTGAAGGTGGTCTGGAGCCGCGAGGACGATATTCACTTCGACTATTTCCATTCCGTGGCGGCGATGTACATGAAGGCCAGCGTGGATGCGAAGGGCCGTCCTACGGCGTGGCTGCAGCGTAGTGCGTTTCCTCCCATCGAAATGATGTTCGATCCGAACGCCGAGTACGGCGGTTCGCAGATGGGTATGGGCTGGAGCGATACTCCGTACGACATCGCGCACCATCGCGCGGAGAACGGTCCGGCGAAGGCTCCGGTGCGCATCGGCTGGATGCGGTCGGTAGCGAATATTTATCACGCGTTCGCGGTGCAGGGCTTCACGGACGAACTGGCTGCAGCGGCGGGACGCGATCGCGTCGAATACATGATGGACCTGCTGGGTCCCGCGCGCGTCATCAACTTGGGCGGTCGCCCTGACCCAAATTTTCCTCTGGATGTCGCGCGCCTGCGCAATGTGCTGGACTTGGTTGCGCAAAAATCAGGCTGGGCGAACAAGAAATCGTCGCCCGGGCACGGCTACGGCATCGCGCTGCATCGCAGCTTCCTTTCTTACATCGCCGCAGTGGTGGAGGTCGAGGTGGATGCCAAGGGCAAGGTGACCATCCCGCGCGTCGATATCGCGGTCGATGCCGGCAAAGTGATTCATCCGGAGCGCGTGACGGCGCAGTTCGAAGGCGCGGCGGTGTTCGGCACCAGCGTGGCCATGCTGGGCGAAGTGACTCTGGCCGATGGACGCGTGCAGCAGGGCAATTTCAACAATTATCCCGTGGCGCGCATGCCGGAGGCGCCGCGCATGACGCACGTCCACATCGTGCCGAGCGATGCAGCTCCAGCGGGTGTCGGCGAACCGGGCGTGCCGGTCATTTCGCCCGCCATCTGCAACGCGATTTTCGCGGCCACAGGCAGGCGCGTGCGCGAACTGCCGGTGAAGAAGACGAAGCTTGTCTAGCCGGCGAGCTTTCCTCGGCGCGATGGCGGGCGGCGCGTTGCGCTTGCGCGCAGCGGGTGTGCCGCGCATGGACGCTGCGGCACTGCAGGCCGATATCACCGCGCTCAGCGGCTTCGGGCGTCCTGAGGGAGGCACGTTTCAGAGCGGTGTCAGCCGCGTCGGCTATTCCGATGCGGATATCGCCGGACGCCGTTTCGTGATGGAGCTGATGCGCCGCGCCGGAGCGCAGGTCCGCATCGACGCCGGGGGCAACATCTTCGCGTCGCGCGCAGGGTCTGACGCCTCGCTTGCGCCAGTGCTGTTCGGCTCGCATATCGATTCGGTGCCGAACGGAGGCAACTTCGATGGGGATCTCGGGTCGCTCTCCTCGGTCCACGTGCTGCGCCTGTTGAATGAACTGAATATCGTCACGCGCCGGCCGATGACTGCCGTTGTCTGGGCATGCGAAGAGGCGAGCTTCGCGGGTGAAATGCTGAACGGCAGCCGCGTCGCCGCGGGCAAGCCCGGCAGCTTAGAAGCGGTTTCCCGAGGCATGACGAAAGCCGAGGCCATCCGCCGCGTGGGAGGCGATCCGGAGAAGCTGGAAACCGCGTTCATTAAGCGCGAGGCGTTCCATTCCTACGTCGAGCTACATATCGAGCAGGGAGGCCGCTTGATCCGCGAAGGCGTGCCGGTGGGCGTTGTGGACGGCATCGTTTCCATCGACCACTACGACGTGGTCGTCACGGGGGTGGCGAATCACGCGGGTACGACGCCGATGGCGGATCGCCAGGATGCGTTGATCGCGGCGGCAAAGCTCACGCTGGCCGTCCGCGAGGTGGTCACCAGCGAAAGCGGCGCGCAGGTGGGCACGGTCGGCCACATGGAAGTGAGCCCGAACGCGAGCAACGTCATTCCCGGCCAGGTGCGCATGACGGTGGAACTGCGCGATCTTTCTTCGGCGAAAATCGAGCGTCTGGGCGTTAAGATCCGCGAGCGGGCTGCTGCGATTGCCGCAGAGACGCGTACCGAACTCACGATGGCAAAGCTGGTCCACAACGAAGCAGCCGTCGCCGCGGTGGAAGTGCAGCGCGCCATTGAATCCGCGGCGTCTGCCAACCGGCTGGACACGCGCCATCTGCCCAGTGGCGCGGGCCACGACGCGCAGATGATGGCCACGCTGATGCCGATGGGCATGATCTTTGTCCCCAGCGTCGGCGGCATCAGCCATTCGCCGAAGGAGCTGACGTCGTGGCAGGACTGCGCCAACGGCGCGAACGTGCTGCTGGACACGGTTCTCGCGCTGGCGCGTTAGAATACAAAATTGTCCCGTAATCCGTCTCCCCAATTCGACGCGCTTCCGCCAATGCTGCTTTTGTTCGCCGGCAGTGGATGCGCGGCTCTGATTTATGAGGTCGTCTGGTTCCAGTTGCTGCAACTGGTGATTGGATCGTCGGCCGTGTCGCTCGGTGTGCTGTTGGGCACCTATATGGGCGGCATGTGCCTGGGCAGCCTGCTGCTCCCGCGATTCATCTCGCGTCGCGAACATCCCCTGCGTGTCTACGGCCTGCTCGAACTGGGCATCGGTCTGTTTGGCGTCGCGGTGCTGTTTATCATTCCGATGCTGAACGGCATCTATATGAGCGCGGCCGGCGACGGGCTGCCGTCGATTCTGCTGCGCGGGGTCGTTGCTGCCATCTGCCTGTTGCCTCCGACGGTGCTGATGGGCGCATCGCTGCCCGCCATCGGACGTTTTGTCGAGTCGACACCGACGGGAGTGTCGTGGCTGGGTTTGTTTTACGGCGGCAACATCGCGGGTGCGGTTTTCGGGTGCCTGTTCGCCGGATTTTACCTGCTGCGCGTGCATGATATGGCGGTGGCCACCTACGTCGCCGCTGCGATCAACATCGGCGTCGCGGTGATGAGCTACTTGCTTCGTTCCAAAGCCGAATACGACCCGCCTAAAGAAGACGCACCACCTGCCGCGCGTCCCGAACATGCGTGGCCCGTGTACGTTGCGATCGGCTTATCAGGGCTGTGCGCGCTGGGCGCCGAAGTCGTGTGGACGCGCCTGCTCGCCTTGATGCTGGGCGCCACCACGTACACCTTTTCCATCATTCTGGCGGTATTTTTGATCGGCCTCGGCATCGGCAGCAGCGGAGGCTCCATGTGGGCGCGCAAGCTGAAGCGTCCGAGGCTGGCGCTGGGCGCATCGCAACTCGCGCTGGCGTTGGCCGTCGCATGGACCGCGTACGCGGTCACCGATCTGATCCCTTCGTGGCCTTTCAATCCTCTCTCCGTAACCGATCCATGGCGCTTGTTCCGCATTGATTTCGGCATGTGCCTGCTGGCCATCCTTCCTCCCGCGCTGCTGTGGGGCCTGAGTTTCCCGCTGGCGCTGGCGTCGCTCACGGGACGCGATGAAGACAGCGGAGCGCTGGTGGGCGAAGTCTATGCGGCCAACACCGTCGGCGCGATTCTGGGAGCTGTCGGCTTCAGCATTGTGCTGATTCCGTGGGTAGGAACGCAGGGCTCGCAACAGGCCCTCATCGCGCTTTCGATGATTGCCGGCCTCGTTCTGTTCTACAAATCCGGCCTCAGCGGATCGGGATATTTTGGCGTGGCCGCGGCCGCGCTGGTGGGCTTGATTCTGTTCGCCACGGTGTCGGAAGCGCCCTGGCTCGCCATCGCCTATGGACGCCGCATGTCCTTGCAAACCGCGCCCGGCACGCCTTTGTACGTCGGCGAAGGGCGCAATTCTTCGGTGGTGGTTTCGCAATTGCCGGGCGGACAGATTTATTTCCACGTCAGCGGCAAAGTGGAAGCATCCACCGAGCCGTACGATATGCGCCTGCAGCGCATGCTTGGGCATATTCCGGCGCTGATCCACAAGGACCCGAAGTCAGTGCTGGTGGTGGGCTTCGGCGCGGGCGTTACGGCCGGCACGTTCGTAGTACATCCCGAGGTCGAGAACATCACGATCTGCGAGATTGAGCCTCTGATTCCGCAGGCGTCGTCGAAATATTTTGGCCGTGAAAATCACAACGTGTTTCACGACCCGCGCACGCACATGGTTTACGATGACGCGCGCCACTTCGTCCTCACCACCAACGATAAGTTCGATATCATCACCTCCGATCCGATTCATCCGTGGGTGAAAGGCACCGCGACTCTTTATTCGAAGGAATACTTCGAGTTGGTGAAGCAGCACCTCAACCCCGGCGGAGTGATTACGCAATGGGTGCCACTTTATGAGAGCGATTTCGAGACGGTGAAAAGCGAGCTGGCGACGTTCTTCGACGTCTTTCCCAACGGCACCATCTGGGGCAACGATATTAACGGCGAAGGCTACGATATTGTGCTGCTCGCGCAGGTCGAGCCGACGAAAATCGACATCGACAAGATGCAGCAGCGCTTGACGCGCGACGATCATAAAGGCGTGGCGCAGTCGATGGCCGAAGTGAATTTTCATTCCGCGCCACAGATGCTGGGAACCTACGCTGGGCGCGCGTCCGACTTGCAGGAATGGCTGAAGGGCTCTTTCATCAATCGCGACCTGAACCTGCGCCTGCAATATCTGGCCGGCATGGGTCTGAATTACGACAAGCCGGGCTACATCTATAGCGAGATGCTGACCCGCCGCAAGCCCGCGCCGGAGATTTTCTCGGGTTCCGATGAAGTGATGCGTGCGTTTTTCGCATCGCTGGGCCAGCCATAGTCCGAAACTTCAGGGCGGTTCGCTGCATCAGATAAGAGTGAATTCTTATCCGCATCTTTTGTCGCCCCTTCGCGTGGGCGATCTTGAACTTTCTCATCGCGTGGTGCTCGCGCCGTTGACGCGCATGCGCTCCACGCCTCCGGGCGACGTGCCCAATCCGTTGAACGCCACCTATTATGGGCAGCGCGCTTCGAAAGGCGGCCTGCTGATCACGGAAGCCACGCAGGTTTCGCGCCTCGGCAAAGGCTATCCGGGCGCGCCGGGCATCTATTCCGCCGAGCAGGTGGAAGGCTGGAAGCTTGTTACCGATGCCGTCCATGCCAAGCAGGGCTACGTTTTTCTGCAGCTCTGGCACGTGGGCCGCATGTCGCACAGTTCGCTGCATCCGGACGAAGGCGTGCCTGTGTCCGCGTCGGCTCTTGCGCCACAGGATGGCTCCAAAGCGCTGACGGCGACGTTCCAGCAGGTGCCGTTCGAGACGCCTCGCGCGTTGACGCTCGAAGAGATTCCCCAGATCGTTGAACAGTACCGGCAGGGCTCGGTCAAGGCGAAACTCGCGGGGTTCGACGGCGTGGAAGTCCATGGCGCCAATGGCTACCTGCTCGACCAGTTTCTGGAAGACAAATCGAACCATCGCACGGATCAGTACGGAGGCTCGATTGAGAATCGCGCGCGCCTCCTGCTGGAAGTGGTGGACGCGGCCATCGGTGTGTGGGGCAAGGGACGCGTCGGCGTGCGCCTTTCTCCGTACGGGAAGTTTCTCGACATGGGCGATTCGAACCCCGTGGCGCTGTTCGGCTACGTGCTGGAGCAGTTGTCCCGGCGCGGCATCGCCTACGCGCACGTCATTGAGGCGCGCGGCGGCGAAAACGGCTATAAAGACGCGCCCCGCACTAGTGAACTGTTCCGGAAGTATTTCCAGGGCGTGCTGATCTCGGCGGGCGGCTACGATGCGGGCAGTGCGGAGAAGACCATCGTCGAAGGTTTTGCGGACGCGGTGGCGTTCGGCCGCTGGTTCATCTCCAATCCCGATCTGCCGGAGCGGTTCGCCACGAACAGCCCCCTGAATCCTTACGACCGCAAGACGTTTTACGGCGGCGGCGAAAAGGGCTACACGGATTATCCGGCGCTGGAAGCCGTGCGGAGCTAAGGCGTCGGCTTGGGGGGCGCGACGCTGCGGAGATCTACAAAATCGTTGCGCACCACGTCGATCTTCTGGCGATACTGCTCGGCGTCGCCATACTTGAAAAATTGAGCGTACCGCGAATGGGGTGAGTTCAGTCTCCGCGCGTGCTTGATTGGGCACCAGTGCTGCTCGGTCCGCGCGGCGATCTCCGTCGCGTACGAGAACAGGCCGTTGCCGTAGGAGCAGAACGCGCAATTCAGCCGCTCCAGAAGGTTCAGATACTTCAGGCGGCCGCGGTCGAAGAAAATATAGTCGCGCCGCTTCACCTTCGGCACGCCGTACACCGGGAAGCAGATGCCCTGGAAAACCGTCAGGAACACGTCGAGCAGGAAAAACGGCACGATTCCGGAGTAAATAATCGGAGCAGTGACGTACGCCAACACGCGCGAGTGCAGAAGATACGAAAAGAGCCCCTGTTTCAGGCCCCTGTGCCTGGCCAAATCCGATTCATTGAAGAACGCTGCCGTCACGGCGGTCTTCAGTTCTTTCTCAAGAGACTGGATGCGATCGGCGAGGTGTTGCTCAGTGGGGGTCACGCCTTGAGCATCGCACCGTTTGCGTTACCCCGCCCGCAGCGCCACGAGTGTCACGTCGTCGAACTGCATTTCCGGGCTAAAGTGCAGGACTTCCTCCACCACGCGATCGAGCAGCGCCTCGGGATCGCCCGCCAGCCCGCGCCGCAGCGTTTCGATCAAGCGAGCCTCGCCGAACTCCTCGCCGCGTTCGACGCCTGCTTCCAACACACCGTCGGAAAACGCGACGAGAACGTCGCCCGGCGCCATCGTGATCGTTTTTTCCTCTGCCCGCCACGTCCCGAAAATGCCGACAGGCAGAGCCGTTGCTTCCAGACGCTCCACCGCGCCTGAGGCGCGCAGCAGCAGCGCCGCCGGATGGCCGCAGTTGATGTAGCGCAGCTCGCGGCCCTGGTCGCGATACTCGGCGAAGAACATGGTGGCGAAATATTCGGCCGGCGTCGATTCGTGGAACAGCTTATTCACGCTGGCCAGCAGCGCGCGCGGATGCTTCATGCCCAGCTCCAACTGTGTGCGGAACGAAGCTTGCAAATTCGCCGTGAGCAGGGCCGCCGCCACGCCTTTGCCCGACACGTCGGCCAGCAGCACGCCCAGGCGTCCCGGCCCGAGGTCCAGGAAATCGTAATAATCACCGCCGATTTCCCGCGCCGGTAGGCATCGCCCGGCAAACATCGCTGTCTTCATGGCGTGAACGTGCTGCGGCAGCATGCGCTGCTGCACGTGTTTGGCGATCTCGAGGTCGCTGCGCGCCAGATCGCGCTCCCGAGACCGGTTTGCCTGCCGCTCGATGGTGGCGAGCACCCGCGCGTTGTCCCAGGGCTTCTGGATAAAATCGACCGCGCCACGGCGCATCGCGTCGACGGCGAGGTCCACGCTGGACCACGCCGTCATGACGATCACGGGCATTTTCGACCGCGCCAGCAGATGATCCAGCAGCGCCAGGCCTTCTTCGCCCGACGTGGTATCGCGCGAATAGTTCATGTCGATCAGGGCCAGATCGAAGGTCTCTTTTGCCGCCACTGCCATCGCGGCCTGGGGCGATTCCACTGCCGTGGCGCGATGGCCCGCGCCCTTCAGCAACAGACGAACGGCTTCGAGCACATCGATCTGATCGTCGCTGACCAGAATGTTCATTACGCGCGAGGGATGTTCGCCGCCGCTTGCCGTCCCGTGCGGACGCAATCGGGCAGGCCGATGCCGTCGTAGGCGTTGCCAGCCAGGTAAAAGCCGGGAATCGCGGCCGTGCGCCGCTTGATTTCGGCTAGACGCACCGCGTGGCCCACCGTGTACTGCGCCATCGATTGAGGCCAACGCGAAACGGTGGTAAATAAGGGCGCCGCGGTCAGGCCGAGGATAGCCTTGAGTTCCTCCCGCGCGATGGCCACCATGGAATCGTCCGACTCCTTCAGAATCGCTTCGTCGTTGGACCCTCCAAAGAAGCAGCGCAGCAGAATGCGGTTGTCCGGCGCGCGATGGGAGAATTTCGTGCCCACGAACGTGGCCGCGGCCATGCGCTTTCGCTCCTTGGCCGGAACCAGGAACCCGAATCCGGCACGCTTGCCGTCGAATCTCGCTTCGTCGTAAATCAACGATACTAATGACGATGAACTATAGGGAATGGTGCCGACCACGGCGGCCAGTTCCGGGTCCACCCCCTCGATCAATCCCCTGGCCTGGGGACCGGGTGCGGCAATGATCACTGCCGTCGCGTCGATCCACTCGCCTCCAGCACGAACGGCAAACGCGTCGCCGCGACGCTCAATTCGCTCGGCCGCGATGTTCTTCACCGTAGCGTAGCCCGCCAGCGTGTCGACCACGGTGCCTAGTCCGCTGGCGACGGTCCGGAACAACGAGCCTCCGCCGCCAGGGCCCCTCGGGGCTCCCGGCTTGGGCGGGCCGGCGGGCTTTTTCGGGAACATCACAGCGCGCGATAAACTGCCTCGGGTCGCTTCCATTTCGGCGAAACGCGGCAGCACGCTGTTGATGCTCAACTCCGCTGGATCGCCACCGTAAACGCCGCTGAGAAGGGGTTCGGCCAGATAATCGAGCGTTTCCTGGCCAAAATGGTCCACCACAAACTCGGCGACGCTGCGGTCCGGATAGCGCTTGGGTTGACGCAACATCTCAAAACCCATGCGGAACTTCGTTCCCCAGCTTAAGAGGTTCGATTTCACCATGGGCATGACCTTGGAAGGCACGATCATCATCACGCCCTCCGGCAGCGGGACAAGCTTCCCGTGCTTGAGAATGTGCGTGGTGCGCTGATGATCGTTGGAACCGATCATCTCGCCTTCCAACCCCAGTTCCTTAATCAAAGCCGCCATTTCGGGTTTTTGGCTAATGAAACTGTCGGGGCCGAGTTCGAGGACGCAACCATCGTGGCGCCTCGTTTCAATTACTCCGCCCAGTCTGGAATTTTTCTCAAAAAGGGTATGCTGGATTCCAGCGCGAGAAAGGTCGTAAGCCGCTGAGAGGCCCGCAATACCGCCGCCTACAACGACGACATGCTGTGCCATATATGCCTAGAGTTTAAACTCGCGCACGATCTCGACACAAGCCTTCACATTTTCCACCGGAGTCTCCGGCAGAATGCCGTGGCCCAGATTGAATATGTGCCCCGGACGCGATCCGGTACGTTTCAGAAGCTCGTGGACGCGGGCGCGCAGCTCCGGAATCGGCGCCATCAGCACGGCCGGGTCGAGGTTCCCCTGCACGGCGGACCGGTAGCTAATGTCCATCCACGCCTGGTCGATGTTAATGCGCCAATCGACGCCCATCACGTCACCGCCGGCGGCATGGAGTTCGCGGAAGAAGCCCGCCGCGCCCGTGCCGAAATGGATTACCGGCACACCCGCGCCGCGAACGCGCTCAATCAGCGCCCGCGAATACGGGGCCACGTAGCGCACATAATCGTCCGGACCCAGGGCTCCCACCCAACTATCGAACACCTGCACAATGCGCGCGCCCGCAGCCACCTGCAGCACCGCGAACGAACCCAGCACGTCGACAAGCTTGCCCATCAGCCTGCGCCAGAGCGTCTCGTCGCGATACATCATCTGCTTGGTGCGTAGGAAGTTACGCGACGGCCCGCCCTCGATCATGTAGCTGGCCATGGTGAATGGCGCGCCCACGAAGCCAATCACGGGCACGCGTCCGGCCAGGGCCTTCACCACTTGCTGGATCGATTCGCCAACGTAGCCCAGGTCGTCGGTATTGGAAATGCTCAGCGCGTCGATATCGCTGGACGTCCGCACAGGGTTGTCGATCACCGGCCCTTCGCCGGTGGCGAAACGCAGGCGCAGGCCCATCGGCTCGACTGGTAAGAGCAAGTCGGCGAAGATGATGGCCGCGTCCACGTCCAGCGCCTCCACAGGCTGCAAAGTCACTTCTGCAGCCAGATCCGGACGCTTGCAGATTTCCAGAATCCCGTGCTTCTGCCGGATGTCACGGTACTGCTTCATGTACCGTCCGGCCTGCCTCATAAACCATACCGGACGGACATCGGTCGGCCGGCGCCGGCAGGCATCGAGAAAACGGCTGTTCATTGGAGCCACGCGCATTGATCACTCCCACTTTTGTCCTCGCAAAGGAGGACTTTAAATTCCGGTTTTTTGTGTTGCGCCGCCCAAGCTCTGCCGCGGATGTAATACGGCTTGCACCAGGCTTCGCTGTCGATCGTCTTGGGCGAAACCACACTCACCTGCAGCATGCCCTCGGACGGATAGCCTGTCCTGGGGTCCATGATGTGGCTGTATAGCTTGCCTTCGGCGAAAAAAAACTTCTCGTAGTTGCCGGAGGTGGAAAGCGACATATCTTTCAATACCACCTCGACCGCGGTTTTCGATGCGTCCTTCGGGTTGCGGATCTTGATCTTCCAACCCGGCTCATTCGGCGGCGCGCCCAGGCCATAGATGCTGCTGCCGCTGGCCGAGACCAGCGCGCTTGTCACCCCGTCCTCTTTGAGAATCTCCACTATCTTATCCACCGCGTATCCCTTGCCGATCCCGCCGGGGTCCATTTCCAACCCCTCTTTCCCGAATCTCACCGTGCGCGCCGCCGGGTCCAGCACAATATTCTGATACCCCATGCGGTCCAGCGCGCCCCGAACGTCCGCCCGGTGCGGTAAATGGCCCGTTCCTTTATAAAACCCCCACACCCTCATCAGAGGGCCTACCGTGATGTCGAACGCGCCGTCGCTTTCCCGGCTGTACTCGACACACGCCGCAAGCAGTTGAAACAATTCGGTCGAAATGCGGACCGGCTTGCTCGCCGCCTCGCGGTTCACCTGGCTCCATTCACTCGACGCAATGTAGTTGGACAACAGATGGTCCAGCCGCCGGGCTTCTTCGGAGGCGTCTTCCACCGCCGCCCTCAGCCGCGCCTCATCCTCGCCGTAGACGACGATGCTGTAGGTGGAGCCCATGGCGTCCACATTCGCCTCAACTCGCTGAGATAAAGCGCCTTGCGCCCAGGCTAACGCTGCCTGGCCTATCAACAAACTTAGCACAGCGCTTTTCATGAAATGGATTTTTTTTCAGACTCGCCGCGCGGGCGACCTTTTTCGATCCGCTTCAGGATTTTTGCGGCCTTCGCGGCCAAGTCTGCTGCCAGCGCTGCTTCAAAGTACAGATCGGGGGTCTTGAAAAGCTGGAGCCGGTCCGTTAACTCATGCTTTAAGAATGCCTTGGCGTGGTTCAAGGCCTCCACCGTGTCGGCCTGCTCCTTGGCTGTGCCCTTCAGCGCCAGACGCACCACCGCCTTGCGGTAGTCGCTGGAAATCAGGATTTCCGTGACTGTGGCCTCGCCCACGCGCGGGTCGGACATCTCATACGCGATCAACTCGTCGAGTTCCTCGCGGATACTGGCTGAAATGCGTTCGTGCCGGTAGGGGTCCAAGACTCAGGATAGCCCCGCAAGCACCTGCTTCACAACTCGTTTTTCCGGCAATTTTCGGTGTATGGTAAATTTTACCTGGCGAGTCATTGACTCAACCCAATTAAAATCAATCATTTAACAACGGAGCATCAATTGCCCCTTCAGTGGCGGAGGCTTTTATGAATCAGGATCAACCGACCGTCGCCCAGACCACCCGCCAGAACGTCCATCCGGCCGTATTTGCCGGCCTTGCCGCAGGATTGGTGATCGCTCTCGCCGGCGATGGGTATCTTGTCGTTCGTTCGAACGACCTGACCTCGCAGTTGGCCGCCAGCCGCCAGGACGCGCAGGCCCAGGCCTCGCAGTTGGCCAAACTGGGCGACGCGACGAACAATATGCTGGAGCAGGAGCGGCAGCGCATCCAGGCCATCAGCGATGAGTTCACCGGCAAGGTGGACAACGCGACCAGCGCCGTGCGCAAAGCTCGCCAGGACGCGCAGAAGAACGCTGCGCAGCTAGCCGCCAAGCTCGACGAGGAGAGAAAGGTCGTGGGCGAGCAGATTGGTGAGCTAAAGGAAGCCACCACCACCGCGACAGCGAAGTTGAATGACGACGTCAGCGGCGTCAAGACAGACGTGGGCGCGGTCCGGACGGATCTGGCGACGACGCGCACTGATCTGGACAAGACCGGACAGGACCTGAAGCGCGCCATGGGCGATATGGGTGTGATGAGCGGACTGATCGCCACCAATTCGAAGGATTTGCAGGCGCTGCGCGAATTGGGCGAACGCAACTACTTCGAGTTCAAGCTCGGCAAGGGCAACATGACCCAGAAAGTAGGCAACCTGACGCTGACGCTCAAGAAGGCCGACCCCAAGCGCAATCGCTACACAATCGCGGTATTGGCCGACGACCGTCTGGTCGAAAAGAAAGACAAGACCATCAACGAACCCGTGCAGTTGTACACAGGGAGCAGCAAGCAGCCGTACGAGATCGTGGTGAATGAAGTGAAGAAGGATGGAGTGGTCGG
>Ga0209698_10000838_pt1 | contig 35469 bp, 26 predicted proteins | sample LitLauG_LLR_2012_FD_187203 | JGI IMG/M metagenome (GOLD analysis project Ga0209698, IMG submission 187203) | Freshwater sediment microbial communities from Pennsylvania, USA - Little Laurel Run_MetaG_LLR_2012 (SPAdes) (version 2) | ecosystem: Environmental > Aquatic > Freshwater > Creek >... | reverse complement strand
CCCTGGGATGGGATCACGCGAAAATCGCGGAAGCCAGCTTCCACGATCACGCGGGCTCCGGAAATCTCATCCCATTCCACGGGAATCCCCAGCCACGGATCGTTCGAACCCAGGCGTCCTACTCCAACCAGCAGGTAAGGGCGATTTTCGAGTCCCAGCTTTGCGTTGAAGTGGGCCACGGCCTCGGCGACTTCCCGGCTGCGGCCGCGTTCGAAGCGGTGAAAGTCGACAACCACGACATCCTGCAGATTCTGGATCCGCCCATTTCCCAGCACCATCGAGCTCCGGCACACCAAGCCCGCCGGGTCCACATCCCCCATGCGCAACTCCTCGCCTTCGCGGGACATCACGAGCGGCCGGATCTGCAGAAAGCCGAACTCCGCGGCCTCGTCGGAGCGGCGGGGCAGGCGCACGGCGAATTCGATCTCTACCGGCTGCCCGAGGGCATCTTCCCCAACGCGGGAAAGTTGATCGAGGATCGAGGCCAGCGGGAACACTTCGTGTTTCAGGACGGGCGCAAAACTCACGATGCGAACTCCCGGGCGGCTTAGCCCGTCGTACACCGCATCGTTATCACGGCTGTAGGTGGACCCGACGGCCAGCAGGGTTCCGTCATCCTCGGCAGTCCGCAGGGTAAAGCGAGCCTCGCGTAAACCCTCAATCGGATCCTCGTGCTGGAAATGATTCATCTCCAGCGCCCAGAATTCCGACTGCGAGTTGGCAAGCGTGTCCTTGACCGAGGAAAACTGCACCAGGTTCCGCGGATAGCGCGGGCAGAAGGTCAGGCATTTTCCGCCCTCGACCACTTCCCTTCCCATGCCCAAAGCAACCGCCGCGATTCCGTCCTCGGAAGCCATGGGCGGCACCGGATAGAAATTGTGCGAACGAACCACTCCCGCAAAGTCCGGATAGAAGCGTTCGCCGTGAACGCTCCCGACCACCTGCTGCAGGATGACCGCCATCTTCTCTTCCTCGGTCCGGTAGGGTGTGGCGCGAACGTAGGCCTTGGCATGCTGGCTGAAGGTCGACGCGTAAATGCGCTTGATCGCCTCGGTCAGCCGTTCCACCCGCTCCAGAAGGTCCGGTTGGTGATTGCTCAACATGAAAGTCTCGTACACGCCGGTGAAGGGCTGATACTGGGAGTCCTCCAGCAGGCTCGAGGAGCGTACCGCCAGCGGGTATTTCACTTCGCGGAGAAACGCGGTGAGATCGTCGCGCAAGGCCGCGGGCAGCGAAGCGTCCAGAAACCTCCGTTCGATTTCCGCGTCGTCGTTGCAGTGAATCGCGAATTCCTGCAAATTGTTCTCGGCGAGAAAGCGGTCAAACACGTCGGTGCTGATTACGACGGCCGGGGGAACGGTGACCTTGACGCCGGGAAAACGACGGGAGAAACGCCGCTTGTAGAGGAGATGCCGCACGAAGGCCAGGCCTCGCGCCTTGCCGCCGAGCGACCCGGCGCCAATGCGGAGGAAGAAGGCGTCGCCCGACTTGAAGGTGGCGGCATCGAAGTCGCCAATCAGGAACTCGCTCTGCTCGCGGCGATAGTCGTTGATCGAGTCGATCAGGTCATTCCGCAGTACTTCCAGCGTGGCAAAATCGGAAACTTTGCGGGGGCGAAGCTTTTGCGCAACCGCAAACTCGGTCCTGGCCGTCAACCAGCGCGAAAAATGGTTGCGCTGGCTATGGTAGGCAATACTCTCGGCCGGCACCGTGTGCAACTGCGCTTCGAGCGCATGCATGTCGCTGGCGCGCGCGACTTCGGTGCCATCGGGCATACGAAACACAAAGTCGCCGAACGAGCACTGCTGTGTCAGCAGCTTGCGAAAATCGCGCAGGAACGTGGGCGAGCGTTTCTGCAGGAATGCGAATCCCTCAGCATAGGCGCGCGACCGGTATTCGGTGTGGCTAGAGTGCAAGACTATGGGAACGTCTGGGACTGAATCCCTGATCACGCGCGCCAGCTCGAATCCAGCATTGGGGTCAGGCGCGCCGCCGCGCGGAAACTGCACGTCGGAAACCACCGCCAGCAGGTTCTCGCGATACTCCATGGCCTGCTTTGCGGCGTCCTCGTAATCGGAACAGAGCAGGATCTTCGGCCGGGCCCGCTGCCGCACCAGCTTGTGTGCTACGTTGATTCCCTCGCGAATCACCCGCCGCGACTGGCTGATGAGCTCGGTGTAAATCACCGGCAGAATCGAAGAGTAGTAGCGGATGTTGTCTTCCACGACCAGCAAAACCGGTACGCCCACGGCCAGAGTGTCATGACGGACGTTGCGCTTGTCCTCGATGTACTTGATGATCGCGATCAGGATGCGCGCGTTGCCCTGCCACATGAAGATGCGATCGATCTCCGTCACCGGGTTCCGGGCAATGAAATTCTTGACCTCGCGGTAGTCGTAGGCCAGCACCACCACGGGCACATCCCGTCCGGACTTGCGAATCTCGCGAGCCAGTTGGGCCGCATTCATCTCACCCACGGCAAGGTTGGTCACAATCAGGTTGAAGCGGGTTTGAGAGCGCGCCAGGTCGAGCGCCTGGGAGCAATTGGAAACGTGCGTGATGCCCGGAATCTGCTGCAGGTTCAGTTCGCGGGACTCGCCAATCAGCAGTTCGTTGAGCCGGCCATCTTCCCGGAGAATGAAGGAGTCGTAGAGGTTGGAGACGAGCAGAATATCCTGCACGCGGAACGGCATCAGCCGGTCGAAGCCTTCAAAGGCTTCTTCCGCATCCAGGATGGGATCGATTTCGCCGAGACCGCTCATCCGTTGGCCTTCAAGGTTAGACAAGAAGATCAGTCAGTGTGGGCATTGTAGCAAGCCAGCGATCATCGCCACGCTAATCCCGCGCCGAGGGTGGCCTACCCTTCGCTCTTTGCGAAGCAGTGGCTGCTAGTGGGCGGCTGGCTTCCGGATCAGATTGGTGTGGCTGGCGACGCACTGCCACTGCCCTCCCGACATGATCCACGTATCCGTGAAGCGGCCGTAATGATCAAACGGTTTTCCCTTATTGAGTCCCCTGGTATGGTAGGCCCCGGTCACCACCGCTACACCGGGATAGAAGTACACATCAACTCCATCATTCGAGACAGAAGTTGTCCGCACCGAGGGGTCTTTGCTGTCGGCAATGAATTTCGCTTTGTTCATCACCGTGCCGTCCCAGTCGGTATAGACAAATGTGTCCGCGACCAGGGTATTCAGGGCTTCTCCGTCGCGATGAATCTGCGCCTGGTTCCAGGCGTTTTCGAGCGCGATGAGCTTGCTTTTTTCCTTTGACGGGTTCTCGATCGCACCCTGCGCGACCATCAGAGTGCACGCCGCAAGCACAACTATGACAGCTCGGACCTTCATGTTCGGCTCCTGATTTCCGGCGCGCGCATTTGCAAACAACGCCGGAGCGCCTTTCCAAAACCATCAACCCAACGCGGAGAGCACCGCAGCCATCACCTGCTTGAAGGCTGCCGAGGCGGGATCGATCAGGTCAAAGTGACCGCACTGGCTGATCTCGATCAGTTGCACCAGTTCCCCGCTCTTTTTTTTCTGCTCGACATAATCGCGGCTGAACTGCACAGGCACGGTGTCATCATCCGCACCATGGATGAGCCATTGCCGCGTTTGCGGGATCTTGAGTTCCATCGGATCTGCTTCCCGGTAGTGTTCGGGTACCTCTTGTGGTGTGCCACCCAGGAACTCCACCACCGCGTCGTGGCTGAGATGGAGCGCAAATGCTTTCCCCAGATCCACCACGCCCGCCAGGGCGATTACACTCCGCAGCGAAGATTCGTGCGCAGCAAGACAGAGCGCAAACTGGCCGCCGGCGGAATGACCCATCACGACCAGCCGGTTCACGTCCAATTGAAATCGTGCTGCTTCCTGCCGAACGTAGCGATACGCCGACCGGACGTCGGCAAAGGATCCCGGCCAGCCTCCGCCGGGGTTGCCGACTCGCCTGTACTCCGTATTGAAGGTCGCGATGCCCGCCGCCCGGAGCGCGTCACACAAGAGTCCCGCGTGCGCCAGGTCGTACTTCGCCCGCCAGTAGCCTCCGTGCAGATTCAGCAGGACGGGGTGCGGCCCTTTGGCATGCGGAAGCCGCACCTCGAGGAACTGATTCGGGTCGTTTCCGTACGCCTCCCGTTTGTCGGGTGGAGGTTGTGGCCGGCTCAAGATATCCAATGTGGGCACGATTGTTCTAGCAGCTATCCATCTTTTAACTTCAGCTTGCCCTTGTTTTCTTCAATAAACACTTTAAGGTCGGGGGCAGCCTCCAGCAGGCGTTTCCACTGCTCGTAATAGAGGGTCACCGGAAAGCGTCCGAGCCCATACACGCTCACGCCGCCTTTTTCACTGACGCGAAATTCCATGGCCCCGCTTCGCTTCTTCGTTTCAACCTGTTTTTCAAGATCCGCCAAACGGGCCTTCAGTTCTTCATAGCTTGGTTCTGTCATGCTCATGACCTCGAACGATTGTTTTGTCCTGCTGCCGCGGGGTGTGCTCGAACGGCAGCTTCGCATAGCGCGCTTTATCGACTTCAATGACCAGGGCAATCCGCCCTTCCGGCGCACGGAACGGGAACGGCTTTCCCGTGTACTTGACCGAGATCGGATCCATAATCGTCAACTGGGGATCAGGACGCCTCTCGACCACTCTCCCGCGCAACTGAACCTCTTCATAGGGATTCGTGCCATTGACCACCGACAGTGCGACGCGGGCGTCCCGAAGCGTGTTTCTGGCCTTTAACGAACCTTCTCCGGTGCAGATCATGATTCGGTCGCCATCACGGCCAATCCATACGGGAACCGATTGCGGCGAGCCATCGGGCATCAGCGTAGCGAGATGCCCGAAGTTGGGCCCGTCCAGCAACTGTTTCACTTCTCCAGGGATGACCATGCCCATCCATCTCCTAATTTGTCCGACGCTCTGCCAGCAGTGCTGGAAGAGATATCCTGCCTCTCAGCTCAGCTCTCGCACCGCCCACGCCTTGTGAGCGCGAGCGGCGTGCACTGATCATAACAAGGCCTAGCTGTGGATTCATCCGCCACTCTTCTTTCCTTTGGCCAGTTCCTGCTTCACCTGTGGAGGAAGATCCCGGATTCGCTTGATGAAAGCCGCCATCGTCCACAATTCCTGGTCGGAATCCCAGAGGCCGTTCGAGAACATGCCCGTTCGGCGGATGCCGTGCTTTGCAACCCAAACAATCTGCGCCTCTGTGTATTCTGTCCCTTCCGTCGGAAACTGGGGCACCGGGGGGAACAGGCCGCTCGGGAACTTGGGGATTTTTCCTGGGGTACCGTGGCAGCCGGCACACTCACCCAGATACTGCTTTCCCCCGGCAATGAGGTTCTCGTCGGTGGGCTGCACCGGATTGGCCTGCTCAGTCGCGTTTCGTCTTACCGAAGCATGCACCGAAATGCGCATCAGGTAGGTTTCCAATCGGGAGGGCGGCAGATCTCCCCGGACCTCGATCAGACCTAGCCTCAAATATGCGAAGCCCCCGACGCTTAGAACAATCACCGTCGTGAGTACGCCCATCAAGAAGTTCTTCATAGACTATCCTTGGTTACCCCGTTTGCCCGGTACTGGAAGTAGAAGGAATTGAATCTCAGAAGAATTTTCCCACCTTGAAATAAAATTTGCGATGCTGCGTGTCTCCGATGCTGCCTCCGAAAAACATAGGGCCAAACACGGTCTGGAACAATACGCCCAGGGTCGCGTCCTGCTGGATCCGCTCGACGGTCGCCGGCTGGCCGTAAGCCTTGCCCGCTTCGTACATCGACAACAGATACACATTCTGCTTCAGCAGCGGTGAAAGTTCGCGCAACCGGTACAGCAGCGCGGGCTGAAACAGAAAGTACTGGTTGGTTAACAACTCGTTGGTCCCATAGGCTCCCAGGCGCAGCGGCCCTCCCAGGCTAAAGGGCGGAAAGCCCGCGTGCCGGGTAGAAAACGCCGTTCCGCCCGACGCGAAAAACAGGAGTGACGACTTTGCACTGGTTCGCTGCGCCCAACCGAGCCGTAATTCTTCTGTCGGCACCACGTCGGTCGTCCCCGGATTCACATCGTAGAACTTGAAGGTGGACTCCACCCGCACCCCTCTGCGTGGAATCACCGGATCGTCGAACCGTTCCAGCCGGTACCGCAAGGATGTGAGCCCGAACCGGCCGTGGACTGCGGGCACCACCGGCATCCCGATCTCCTCGCTGACCTTCTGGTAGCCAGCCTGATATCCGAACCGGAGTTCCCCACTGCGCCCGAAGGCATAGCCAAGATCGACTCCGCCGCCCATCCGCCGGTTGCGGTATTCGCCCAACACCAGGTTGTGCTGATAAACATTGAATGGGCTGCTATCGGCGATTCCGTAGGCGGACACGAACCAGTGCGTGTAGGCAGTAAACGGATGGTAATACTCGGTGCTCAGCCCATACTCGGAGCCCGCCACAAAATCATTGCGCCATTCCGACCCAAATCCGCCGAAATCGAGAAACGTGATCCGGGCGCCCACCTGAAACAGGACATTCTTGTAGTCCGATCCGTCGATCAACAGCTGCGGATGCACGGTCGGCGGTGCGTATTCCTTTTCCTCCGTTTCGACCGCCAAGCCGGGCTGGCCGTCTTTCTCTCGGATGCCGTAGCCCGCGCGGGAAAAGCGGCCCAGCCCGGTAATGTTCATCATCTGCTCATCGAGCACTTCCCGGTCGATCGGTTCACCGGCCAGCCTAGCCAACCGGTGCTCCAGTCCTCTCGCGATGGAATCGCTGGCGCCGTTCACATCGACGAATTGAGGTGTGGGCACCAGGCGCCGTTTCTCGGCCCGTGCTGTCTGCATCTGCTGCCACTCGTCCGCGCCAATTTGCAGAGCCGAGAGCACGGCATGCTTTTCCTGCGCGGCTCTGTACCCTTCCGCTTCGAGTTCGGCAAATCGCGGATAGTCAATCGCGCTGAAGTTCTCCGTATCCGCTGTCAGCACGAGGTCTGCCTTCTCCATGCTGCGCAGTTCATTGATGGCGATCGTAACGCTGGCCGAGCGCTGCAGCACGTCCAGCGATGACATCGGTTCCTGCGGATTGACCGGCTTCGTCTTCAGGTGAACCGCAATCACAATGTCCGCGCCCATCTGCCGCGCCACGTCGACCGGCAGATTATCCAGCAGCCCGCCGTCAACCAATACGTGATCTCCTTCCCGCACCGGAGTGAAGAAGGCGGGTATGGACATCGTGGCCCGCATTGCCAAGGCCAGCGAACCGTGGTCAAAGACGTACGATTTTTGCGCTACCAGATCGGTCGCCACGCAGCGAAAAGGAATCGGCAGATCGTCAAAGCTCCGCATCTCCGAATACGGCAATCCCACGCGATCCAGGATCAGTCCAATCTGTTGGCCGGAATTGAATCCGCTCGGAAACTGCGCGCCGCGCTTCAGTCCAAACTCGAACGCATTGGGATACTCGCGCCGGTCCTCCTTGCGGCGAAACGACAGGTTCCTATAGGGCGTCACTCCACGCAGCACCTCGTTCCAGCGAATGCCACGAATTAGCTCACGGATCTGATCTGGAGACTCTCCGGCCGCATAGACTCCTCCGATCAGGCCGCCCATGCTGGTGCCTGCGATCACATCCACCGGGATGCGATTCTCCTCCAACCAGTGGAGTACCCCGACGTGCGCCAGGCCGAGCGCTCCCCCGCCTTCGAGCACCAGGCCGATACGCGGCCGGTGTTTTGCCGGGATTGGATCTTCCTGCGCGGCAGGAGCGTTCTCCTGCGCCGAAACGCACGTTGCCAGCAGTACCGCAACTGCAATCCTGCCAAGTTTCATGACGTCACCAAGCTAAAGAGCAAGTTTAGGCCCGCCATCCTAGCCGCAGAAACACGAAGAGGCTGACGAGAAAGGTTCTCCTGCCCATCACGTGTTCCAGATCTATTCGTGGGTGAAAACGCAACTGCTAAACTATGCGAGTGTAAGACGGTGGTGTGGGAGGCGGTCGATGGCCAGACAGAAAAGGTCCCCAATCTTGGAAAACGTACCGCTGCTGATCCTCCTGGGATTGCTCGCGGGTGCCTTAGGAGGTCTCGGCATCGGCTTGATCCAGTTGAAGACGGCGTCCTCCAGTACGAGCGCCCCCAGATAGGTGATTGCCGCGGTCAGCTGGGCGAGGACGCCCAGCCCTCCACGATCCATTACGCGCCGTCACTTCTGTTTCTTATCCCAGTCTTCTCGCGAGGTCACTTTCAGAGGCTCAAGGCTTTTGCTCTGCAAGGCCGTGTTCAGCGGCGGAACCTGTGAGGTAGCGATCGTCTCAAACTGTGCTCCCGCTTCGTCCAGTTTCTTCTGGAGCACGCCCGTGCTCTCGACCTGCGACTGCGTCGGACGCCCGGAGTAGCCATTTACAGCGCCATACAATTCGCCAAGATTTTCCCGAAGTTTCTTCTCTCCGGTGATCATGCCGCCTTCTTTTACCGCTACGAGCGTAGAGCGGAAGTCCTCCAGTTTCTGGGCTAACCGATTGATCTGTTCCTTCAACTTGTCGTCGGAAGCCGCGGCGCCCCGCTGCCGCGCCTGCTCGCGGAGATCGCTGGTGGCATCGACAATGTAGGTCAACTGCGCCAGCATGTTGTAGAGCTGAGTGACTGTCTTGTGCTGGAGCTCACGGTCGGCTTGCGTGCTGGTTGTCCGAGGATCCGGCACAAGCTTAACGTCTGCAGAATAGGTCTCCTTCCCCTTGGTCAGCTTGACGGTATACGTTCCTTCCTGCGCCTGCGGCCCAAAGAAAGCATATTCGTTCTGCACCAATCCGGCGGCGGGCGGCATCTTGGGCGGCTTCCCGCGCTCGGGCCACTGGACACGATTCAATCCCCGACGTTTATCGCCCTGGATCGACGTGAGCAACTGACCCTTCGCATCGTAGATATCCAGTTTCAGGTCGCCGAAGATGTGCCGCTTCTTTTGGTAGTAAACGATCGCGGCGGCTTCCGGCAGCGTTCGGCCTTGAAACTCCGCGTCCCCATCAAAACGTTGTTCGCCCGCCGGGAGCGCAAGCACCGAAGGCCGCGACGGCAGCATCACCAGGTCTTTCGCGAGACTTTCGGGCGTGAGGGCCCGGATCGGCGTCAGGTCGTCAAGAATGTAGATCCCGCGGCCATGGGTTGCCAGAATTAAATCTGATTCACGCGGATGAATGGCAATGTCGCGCACGGCCACGCTCGGAAGACTGCCCTTGAACTGAGCCCAATGTGCGCCGCCATCAATTGAAATGAAAAGGCCGAACTCGGTACCCACGAATAATAGATTGGCATTGACCAGGTCTTCGCGCACAACGTGGGCGTAGCCGCCCAACTCCGCTGTGGAAAGAGAGGTCCACGTTTTGCCGTAGTCCTTCGTCTGGTAAACATAGGTCTTCATGTCGCCCGTGGTGTGTCCATCAAAGGTCGCATAGGCGGTGGCAGGATCGAAATAGCTCGCCTCAATGGTCGACACCCAGGTTCCCGAAGGGAGTCCGGAAATATTCTTCGCGACATTCGTCCAATGCTTGCCACCATCGCGCGTGACCTGGACATTGCCGTCGTCAGTTCCCACCCAGATCACTTCGCCGGTCTTCGGAGACTCGGCGATCGTGTAGATAGTCTCGAACTTCTCCGCATCGGAATTGTCGATCGTCAGCCCACCCGACAACTCCTGGTGCTGGCGCGCCGGGTCGTTGGTGGTCAGGTCCGGTGAAATCCGATCCCACGACTCGCCATGGTCCTGCGACCGAAACAGAAATTGTCCGCCCAGGTAAATCGTTCCCGGATGATTGGCGCTCATGTGAATGGGAGCGTTCCAGTTGAAACGGAACTCCGGCTCTCCAGTGCGCGGCAGCGGCTTAATGTCCTTCGCCTCACCCGTGGACTTCCGGAAGCGCGCGATCTGTCCACCCTGGTATTCCGCATACGCAAAGTCCGTATCAGACGGATCCGGAAATGCCCAGAAGCCATCCCCAAAATCGATGTTTCGCCAGTGGCGATTGGCAATTGCATCCACCGCCCGCGAGGGTCCCATCCACGTGCCGTTATCCTGCAGACCGCCGTACACGTTGTAAGGGTCGGCCATGTCGGCGCTCACGTGATAGAACTGCGACACGGGAAGGTTCGAGAGGAAGCGCCAGTGCGAGGCGCGATCCAGCGACTGATATACGCCGCCGTCGGTGCCCAGCAGCATCTGGTCCGGATTGTCCGGATCGATCCACAGCGCATGGTGATCCCCGTGGTTTCCGCCGCCGGGTCCCTCGTTGGCCGCGAACGCGGCGCTAAAACTCTTCCCGCCATCTTCGCTGACGGTCAGGAAAAATCCGGGCTTGTACACGCGCTCCGGATTCCTGGGATCGGCTGCCAGTCGCGCAAAGTAGAACGGCCGACCGCTGACATTAAATGAGTTGTTGACCTCGGCCCAACTCTCCCCCGCATCGTCAGAGCGGAAGAGCGCCGTGTGATTCTTTGCCTCCACGACCGCGTAAACCCGAGCGTGGTTCGATGGAGTGACCGCGATGCCGATTCGTCCCAAATCGCCCTGGGGCAGGCCTTTTCGCAGTTCATGCCAAGTGGCGCCCGAGTCTGTGCTCTTGAACAACCCGCTGCCCGGACCGCCCGACCGGAACTTGTGCGGTTCGCGGCGCACATCCCACATGGCGGCATAGAGCACTGCCGGGTCCTGCGGGTCCATCGCCATTTCCGCGCAACCAGTGCTGTCGTTCCGGTAGAGGAGTTTGTTCCAGGTCTTGCCGCCATCGGTGGTTTTGAAAACGCCGCGCTCGGTGTTTGAATTCCACAAATGCCCGAGCGCACAGGCGTACACCGTGTTGCCGTCTTTTGGATGCACCACTATGCGGCTGACGTGCTCGGAGTCGGAAAGTCCCATGGCTTCCCAGGTCTCGCCACCATCGCGCGTGCGGTACACGCCTGTCCCGACCGAGACACTGTTACGCACCCAGGACTCACCGGTGCCCACCCAGACCGTCAGTGGATGGGAAGGATCAATCGCCACCGAACCAATCGAGAGCGCAGGCTGCTTGTCGAAGACCGACTTGAAGGTCGTGCCGCCATCCACCGACTTCCATACGCCGCCGCTGGCCGAGCCGACGTAGATGCTCAGGCGCTGACCCTCATGCACTGCCGCGATGTCGGCAATGCGCCCTCCCATTGCGGCCGGGCCGATGGAGCGGATCGGCAGTCCGCTCAGCGTGTCAGAGTCCAGGGTCGCATCCTGGGCGGATGCGGCCAATGCGAAAGCGACAACGAAGCAAGCAATCCAGAAAATGCGCACACGATCGAACATGTTCCCTCGCAGGCTTATTGATGGAGCGCCGGGCGTCGCCGCCCGGCTGGCGCTTCCGGCGCGTTTAGGGCTGGACGGGCGCGACGCCCGTCCCTCCATAGGCTAGTTAGTTCTTTGGAGCCTCAGGCTTGGATGGCGGAGCAGGCGCAGGCCGCGGCATTTTGAAAAGCGTATCGTCTGCCGGCACATTGAGTTCAACCTTGGTGATGGTCAGCTTTTGTTTCTGCGGGCTTCCCTTCACTCCACTTTCCATGGCGAACGGAAAGATGATTCCATCTACTTCTTTGTAGTCGCCAATCGCCGACTCAACCACCATCTCGCTGCCACGCACCGTGCGCTTGGTTTCCTCTTTAATCTCAAGGAAGGAATCCGCATCGATGTAAAGGGTCTGCACGTCGCCATTCTTGAGGCTGACTTTCAGCTTGTAGGCATCGGTGCCTTCCACTTTCTCTTTGCCGAGCATCTCGACCTGGTGCCCTTTGCTCTTGTAATCCACAAGCGGGCCATCGATGTCAGCCATTTCCTCAACCTCTTTGGCCTCGTCAGCCGACATCAGTTCGGCATCCTTCTTCCCCATAAACGGCATGATCTGCCAGGCATTCTTGCCGTCATAGGCCTGCACCGCCGTCAGTCCTTGAACGGTGAACTCCAGGCGCGCCAGATTTCCCCGCTTCTGGATCAGCACGCCGGGTGCTTCCATTCCAGGCCCCATCGCCATGGTCGCCGTGGATCTGATCGACTGCACGCTTTTCAGCTTGTCCGATCCGCCACGTGCTTGAATGTTTTTCGCAATAATCTCGTCTGCGGTTTGCGCCCACACGGCTGGCGCCAGAACGGCAGCCACAACAATCCCGAAACACAGCCTTCTGAACATGAGTGATCTCCTGAAAATTTTCCTGGTAAGCAATGAAGCGAACAGATGACGATAAGGGGCACAGTTCGAGGCTGTCAAATCGTGATTCCGGGATGGTTAAAGATAGACACTCTAGAACTGTTTTGTTGCGAAGGACAGGCTCGGAAAGACTTCCGCGTCTTCACTCTACCTTCAACGGAGCGGAAACCGAGCCGACACGGCCGCTCAGGTTATCCCGGACCACGAAGCGTACGGTGTATTCCCCCGGGGCAAGATCCAGGGCGCCCCGGTAGCCGATGCCCTTCTCGCGGATCGCCGGCAAGTGCTCCGGGGTCGGATGAAGATCGACGGTCTGGCCAACGGGATGATCGACCGGCTTGCCTTCCATCGTTTTCGCGAGCGCGACAAAATCCAGCGTCACATGATTATTGTCGGCGACGTCGATCAGCGTGGGGTCCGCCGCCAGATCCACAACGTAGTACACACGCTTCCTGCCCGGTTCCTTGCCGGCTCCGGTAGTATCCCAGTGCATCACCAGGGGCAGAGCGGTGTAATCCAACGGCGACTGCAAAGCCGACGAGATGTCGCTTTCACGGCTCGTCCCAGGATTGACCGTGGCATTGGTCACGAAAAAGCCGCTGCGCGCGCGCACCTCTACGTGGTCCCGCTTTACCTTCACCGCCAGCTTGCGCCAGCCAGGCTTTGGATTGGATCGGTCAAGGTAGTAGCCAAGCATGTAATACTGCGATGAATCCTGCACCGCGTCTCGAAACCCTTTGACCAGATCGTTGGAGTTGTAATACGCACGGCCTCCCGTCGCCGCAGCAAACGTCTGCAAGGTGGCCTGCGTGTCCATTTGCCGCCAATTCACATTGCGGGTGTAGTTCCTTCCCGGCCTGCCGACGGCGGCGCTCGCTGTGTTGCCCTGCAATCCTTTGACGTCGAGCGGATAGAGCGCAATCTGTGCGTTGTTGAGCAGTTGCCAGGTGTGTTCGTACATCGGCAGCACATCGACCAGAGAGTCGCGCCCGGCGGGTGCCAGCTGCATCGTGTTATCGCTCACGCTGAAAGGAAAACCGCCGCCCGCCCAGATCAGCGACTTTCGTCCCGGGAAACCGCCCAGCGCCTGCGCCACCTGCTGCATCCCATCCAAGGTGTAGGTGATGGCAAGACGTTGCTGAAACGATTGAAAATTCAGTTCCGCGTCTTCCATCATGGTCTGGAGCCGGTCGGCTGCGCTTTGCACCGCGCCCGGATCAACTCCCGCACTGCCATCGGGACTGGCCGTCCCGGTGATCGCTTCCACGTCCTCCGGGCTATCGACGAGTTGGGACGTGTCGCCTTTCACTTTGTGCAGTGCCGCCACCAGAACGCGCGGGTCGGTGGTGAAGTCGTGGATGATGTGCATGCCGCTGCGCGTGAGCGTGAATAGTCCTGTCGGTTCGTGCTGATCCACGGACTTAGTCAGGTACTTCAGAAGTTCGCTGCGGGCGTAAGCCTGGTCTGTGAATGGAGTGTTGAGAAGATCCAGAACGATGAGCGTAATACGCCGGGTGGACTCGCCTCCACCCAGTGTATTGCTGTATGCATTCTGAGTTTTCGGTCGCGACAGGCGTTTCGTGTCGGTGGTGACTTCTTCAAAAGTCGCAACCTTGCGTTCGGAGCCATTTTCCAAGACGGTGAAGTCTTCCTTTTTCAGTCCGCTGATGTGATTGCCGGACTTGTCAGTGACCAGCGCGGGGATCAGCACCAGTTCCGAGCGAGATGTGAATTTGACCTCAGAGTTGGTCTCTTTATCTTTGGATTTTGCGGACGCGGAAACGGCACAAGCGAAAGCGACGGTCACAATAACGCAGCGGGGAAACTTACGCCCAATCGACATTCCCATACTCCCTTATGAGTGCGAGAAATGGAAGCGGCTCATTCGCCGCAGATTGACGCTTGGAGACGGAAAAAGACGGCTGGACAAGCATTATACGCGGACGGAGAGCTTGTCACCTGCGGTCCGATAAAGCGTGACTGGGGTATCTTGCAGCGATTTTCTTAGGAAGAGTTCAGGCAAAATGGATCAGAACACGTGGAACAAACCCGTGACCTATCAGTGTCCTTGGTGCTTTCCTGCAAGCATCTGATGAACAAGAACCGACGCGAAGACTCCCCCGCATCAACCAGGTTCGAAGTTTATCCCTGCAGGCATGCAAAGCGGGTGGAAACGCATCACCCTACAGGCATAACTATCACTCGATCATGTAATTCAACGAGCCTGTAAAACCTCTACGTAAGGTACAGAAAATCGAGATTGTCCTACTGTGGCAGGCGTGACGGCCGCTTCTTTAATCTCGACATCTGACGCAACTTGAGGAGAGCCATCTCCAGGCCGGATCTGGCAATGTCCGAGAGATCCAGGTCAAACTCTTTCGCCAGGGCTCGAAACTCCCGGTCCATACTGATGGGGATACGGAAGGTATAGGGCAGACCGCGTTCCTTTTCGGCTGCCGTGACGAGCCTGGTCAACGGGTCCGTGTCCAATTCAAGAGCGCTCTCCTCAGCTACCGCTTCCCTGCTGGCGGTGTGGCTCGCGGGTTCCTCTCCTCGAAGGCCAACCTCCATCGCCGTGGGCACATCGAGATCGGCGCCTTTCAGAATTGGACGTTCGCGTAGTTCGCTGAAGTCTGCTCCGAAGTCAATACCGCCGCCGCCCTCTCGCTTGTTGATGCTAGCCATGTCAAAATCTCCTCCCTCAGAGAGATGTACTCGACTGCTCCTTTACTCTTCTGTGCAATTTCAAAGATCGTCAGCCCGGCATCGGCTGTCCGCCGGATGTCCTCGCGATGTGCAATTGAGGTTTCCAGCACGCGGATCGGCAACCCCGCGAGGTTGAGCACGAGCTGGGCCCTGGCTCCCTTGGCCGAGTTCGTTCGAACATCGCGATTGTTGATGAACGCAAGAAGCTCGAGATCTGGTTTTGTGGTTTCCCGAATCGCCAGCAACCACTGCAGAAACCCGACCAGCGCCCGCAGGTCGTGTCCGGATGGAATCACCGGGATCAAAACCGCGTTTGACACGAGCACCGCATTGCGCAGCACTTCTCCGTCCTTTTCGCCCGGGTCCCGCGGCGGGCAATCGATCAATACAACATCGTAAGGATCAACCGCCAATGCTGCTTTCAGAAAATTCCGTACGTTCGTGGACTGCAAACCCAGGACCTCGTACGAGCAGCCAGATCCTTCTCCGGTCCTTCGCCACGAATAAGCACTGGCTTGACTGCCGTCCGCATCCACGATCAACGTACGATACCCTCTGGCCACGAAGGCACCCGCTAAGTTGGTAGCGGTAGTGGTTTTGCCGCTCCCACCCTTTTTGTTTGCAACCGCTATGATCGTCGCCATGCTTCGCAGCCTACCCCCATCACCCTCGTGAATGGAGTAACTATTATGGTTCTGCAGACGGGACGGACAGACTTACTGTCTGCGAATCTGAGGAGGGGATCTCGGAATCTCATGATGTAGCAAGGTCAAACTGTATTACATGCTGTCTGACAGACGGTAAGACAGACATACTGACGGACCTACGGACTGACGGATCTGGCGGTTAACTGGCACTACCCCTATCGAAGTCGTGTGTCGTAGGTTCCCCGCGTCGGGCCGGACGAACTGTGATGCGCAGAGTCTCCCGCAGTTGGCCTGAAGGCACACAGATCAAGCCGCGCTTTAGTCAGCAGGCTGGTTAGTGGAGATGCCGGACTTAAGGCGCCTCCCTTCCCGGCATCGCAGTTGCCGTCCTACATCCGTTGTTGATCTGCCTGGCTTGGCAGCTGTCGGTCAGCGGTACCGGTTGTGCCTAACGTCTCCGCGACCGTTTGGCCCTTGACGGTAAGGCACTGGCCTCAGTTCCAGCCCGGCCGATCGCTAGTTCCTACGGAGCAATCCTTCTTCTTCGATGAATGCCAGGTTTTGGCCTATTGCAAGACTTTAGCGATAAGTCTTCCCCTTGATCCTTACCCATGATTCGGCCCAAGACGGAAGAAACATCGATGTTTTTGTCGAAGCGCTGCACCGCCGATGGAATAGTTAAAGTGAGTGAGGCGGCCCCGGAATATGGAAGAAATACAATTAACGGTCGGCGAATCAAGCACATAGATCCGTACACCTAAAGTGGCCCGCCGCTCTCCAAACAAGACCTTGTGTTTACTGTAGAGTTACTATGTTCGGATTAGTAACCATACAGTTAACACCCAGCTCCCATATCTTGTGGTGTTGCGAAACCACAAGATATTGTGGCCGGCCCGAGGGCTCATTGAGCAACACTTGAACTGCCGCCCGAGGCGAAGCATTACTTTAGGGGTGTTTTAAAGGCCTCCTTGAACAGGCCTTCCCTGCTGGCCCGCACGATCATGAGTCAATTGTCAGCCGGCGCAGGTGAAGCATCGCTGTAGGAGAGTCTTGAAGTAATTCTCGAACGCATTGGAGCAATAGCGGAAGACAATCAGGGCCACAGCCCGTCTCAAAATGATTTGGGAAGATGGAGCGGGAGACGGGGATCGAACCCGTGACATCCAGCTTGGGAAGCTGGCGTTCTACCGCTGAACTACTCCCGCTCGAACTTCGTTAGATTATCACCCCACTCTCTCCAGCACAACGCTCCTTCGGCTCATCCCAAGTTGCCATCCCCGCACGCCCTCGCTTAAGATGCCCGGTCGGGTGGGCACTGACCCCGCCCTGCAGGTGTGCCGATGTCTAAGCCCTCGAAGTTGGGATCACGCCGTAATTTCCTTCGCGCTTCCATCGCCACTACGGTGGCTACCGCCGCTTATCCTGCACTCGGTGCTGCGCGGGTCGTGGACCTTCCTCCGGAATCCAGTCCAGAAACCCAATACTTCGAACTCGATGAACTCACCGTGGACAACCTCCAGCAGGCTCTTCAATCGGGCCAGTTAACCTCACACTCGCTGACGGTGAAGTATCTCGCCCGCATCCAGGAAATTGACAAAGCCGGCCCCCGGATCAACGCCATCATCGAAGTCAATCCCGAGGCGCTCGAGATTGCGGCTACGCTCGACCGGGAGCGCAAAGACAAGGGTCCGCGCGGCCCGCTGCATGGGATTCCGGTGCTGATCAAAGACAACATCGACACCGCCGACCGCATGAGCACCACCGCCGGTTCCCTCGCCCTGCTCGACTCCCGGCCACCCAAAGATGCCTTCGTCGCCGCGCAATTGCGCAAAGCCGGAGCGGTCATCCTCGGCAAGACGAACCTGAGCGAGTGGGCCAACACCCGTTCCAGCCACTCCACCAGCGGATGGAGCGGACGCGGCGGGCTCACGCGCAATCCCTACGCGCTCGATCGCAACCCCTGCGGATCGAGTTCCGGCACGGGGGCGGGGATTTCCGCAAACCTTGCCACCGTCGGAGTCGGCACCGAGACGGACGGATCCATCGTCTGCCCATCCTCGGCCAACGGAATTGCCGGACTCAAGCCCACCGTGGGACTCGTCAGCCGCAGCGGCATCATTCCCATCTCGCACAGCCAGGACACGGCCGGCCCGATGGCACGCTCCGTTCGCGATGTTGCCATTCTGCTCGGCGTCATGGCGGGTATCGATGAGGAAGACACCGCAACAGCTGCCAGCAAGGGCAAGGCGCAACTCGACTACACAAAGTTCCTGAGCACAGATGGACTCAAGGGCACACGGCTGGGCGTGGTGCGCAAGTATTTCGGCTTCAACGACGCGGTCGACGAGCTCATGAACAAGCTCATCGCCGAGATCAAGCAAGCCGGCGCTGAGATTGTCGATCCGGCCGAGATACCGACCATCGGCAAGTTCGACGACAGTGAGGCGACGGTGCTGCTGTACGAACTGAAAGCGGATCTGGCCGCGTACTTTGCGCGCATCGGTCCTTCGGCACCCATGAAAACGCTGCAAGACGTGATCGAATTCAACGACCACAATCGCGACAAAGAGATGTCTTACTTTGGCCAGGACATTTTTCTGAAGGCGGAGCAGAAAGGCCCGCTCACGTCTAAGGAATATCTGGACGCGCTGGCCAAGAATCACCGGCTGGCGCGCGCCCAAGGCATCGATCTCGTCATGAACAAGTTCAAACTGGACGCGCTGGTGGCTCCCACGGGCGGTCCAGCCTGGCTCACTGATTTGATCACGGGCGACCATTTTGGCGGCGGAAGTTCCAACGCTGCGGCGGTGGCGGGCTATCCCAACATCAACGTTCCCGCGGGATTCATCTCGGGACTGCCGGTCGGCGTTTCATTCTTCGGGCGCGCCTGGAGTGAGCCCACGTTGCTCAAGATCGCCTACGGGTTTGAGCAACTGACGAAGGCGAGGCAGAAGCCGCAGTTTCTGCCGACGATTTCCTGACGGATCTCTGATGGAGTGACGGGCGCCCTCGCCCGTGTGGCCCTTCGACGGTACTATTCCTGACCCGCCGAGCCCTGCATCCCAGATAAGCGGTGTACTCCGGAACGCTTTAGCGCAAACAGAACGGCCCAACCAAGCAGTCCGATGGCGTACGCACCGGCCAACATCAGCGCTATGCTTGGCATGAACGTGAAATGTTCGGGCTGAATCGGGCCCACGTGTGGCGGATTGACGTCGCGCACCGATGCTCGAATTGCTGTGGCCTTTTCAATGGCGAGCACAGTTCCCGCCAGGATCACCGTCATCAAGAAAGCGGTCGCCTTTGGAAAACGGAATTCGGACTGCATTGTGAACCTCCTTGTCGGCAACAGAACCCAGGAATGAGAACCGCCCACAGATCGTACGTGTTCCTCAATCGCACCCCACAGGAGCCCTCCAATTTCACGAAGCCAGAACAGGCCCCTCGTCACCGCGCCCTTCCTACTGATCCCGGCTTGGGCTTCACGGAACACGGCTGTCATCTCCTCGCCGTACTCGCGGCGATGGGACAAGGGATATAGCCTCAATAAGCACTGGTACAGTGAGGACATCGATCAGGTCTCCTTCCGCGCCACACGGAGGCTCGCCAAACGAGTCAAGTGCTTCATGCGGCTTACTTCGGTTTGCAGATTTCGCCGTCCCCCAGCCGTCAGGCGATATGCCTGGCGCCCTCGTGAACTCTGCTGTTCTTCAAACCGCTCGATCCAGCCATCGTCGAGCAACCGGCGGAGCGCACCGTAGAGCGTGCCGGTCGAGAGCAGCACGCGCCCACCGCTCATCTCCTCCACGTCTTTCAGAATCGAGTACCCGTGCCGCGGCTGCCCGGCCAGACTCAGAAGGATCAGCAGCACCGGTTCGGTAAGGGGCAGGGACTGCATTATGGCCTCCAACGACATGTCGTACAACGCCATATTGAGTGGTTTTCGTGCGTGCGTCAAGGAAAAAAATACGCCTGGAGTGACGGGCGTCCTCGCCCGTCCTAATGGGCCCTGCGAGGAAGGTTGGCTAGCGCTGCGGAGGTTCAGCCGGGAGTGCGGCTTTCTCCGGGTTTGTCTTATTCGGCGCGTCAGGCGCATGGCTGACGACAAGGCTACTGGACGGCACACTTGCGGGCGGCTCCGGGGTTGGTAACGCTAGCGGCGGCACACCCGGCAAGATTTCCGGCAAGCTTGGTCCTTGCCCCGGGCGGATTCCCTTGGCTTCCACAATCGACCAGCGCCAGTCTTCATCCGCACTCGGGGTGATGCCGATGTTCTCGCGGAAGAGGGTCGTACTGAACGGCTGCGCCGTAGCCTTCAGATGATAGAGGAGGGTCATATCCGACCGACGCTCGACCGTGACCGGACCCGAGTTCTGCGCTGCCGGAATGACGCGGGCGCGTGCGGCCACTTCCGCGCTTTCTCCCGGCTTGCGCTCGAGGGTGATTCCCACTGTGATTTCGCGTAATTCCCAATCGGTTCCGTTCAGCACTTCCAGTTGCAGCGTGTCGTCCTGAATCGAGGCGGGCCCGTCCAGCTTCAGCACTTCCGCCATGGGCAGATCTTCAATCAATACCGGCTTGATCAGCGAGTTGGCGCGACCGTTGAATGCCAGGCTGCAGCTGATATCTGGAGACGTCAGCCGCAAGTTCTTCCCGGAGGGATCGACGGAAAACACGATCTTCTCCGCGGACTTGACTCGCCTGACGTCTTCCATAGCCTGCGCCAGATTGTCGTTGTCGATCACCGGAGCGGGCGCTGGCGGTTGGGCCTGCTCCACCTGCTGCTGCGCCTTGTCCCGGCGCAGGTTGCGCGCCACATCTCCGAGCGGTGGTTCTTGATCCTGGGCTGCCAGCGTGGCTGGCCAGAGCAACAGGCACAGGGCCGCCACCCGCAGGGCGGAGAATCGAAGTTTTGGTAACCGGCAGTTTGAACGTTGCGATCGCATGCTCGCCTGGCACAGGAAGGCGCAGGCTACCGCCAGCGGCTTCACAGTTAAATTCTAGGCGAGTGGTAACCCGATGGAAGTTACTTCACACAAACGATGGTGCTAGTACCTTAGCGGAGTGAACAGCAGGAGCGGAAGAGGAAGAGGGGGGAACCGCTTCAGAAGCACTGGGGGACGCGCGAACGAAGCGACGCGCAACGGGGCGCCCCCCCATGCTTTTCGGCCAGACTTAAGTCTTACAGTAGACCGGAGGTACGGAAACGCGTGACCGGATCCGTTACAGGTACTGGTTGACGCTGGAAAACCCAGCGCGCCACCGCAATGCCCAGAGCCGCGTAACAGAGATGCCAAAGTCTCATAAATCCTCCCCTCGCCAAAACTCGACCCTGGGGAGTGACAATCAGGTCGCGTCGTAAGCTCAAGCTAACGCTGCTCTATCGGCACGTCCAGACCACCAAAGTGCTATGAGCGTATCGAAGGAGTACCCGAAAGTAATCGGAAGAATGAGTGGGGATTGGAGAACTGGCTTCCCCACATTTACGAACTGCTTTCGATCCAGCCGCCACCTACCACCAGGTCCCCGTCATAGAACACGGCGGCCTGCCCGGGGGTGAGCGCGCGCTGCGGCTCGTCGAAAGTGACCCGCACTTCGTCTACGGCGGTCGATTCCACCATGGCTGGCGCCGGCTGGTGCTTGTGGCGGATCTTGACGGCAACCCGCATCGGTCCTGGCAACTCGCCGACAGAGATCAGGTTGACGCGCCGGGCCCGCAGCGTGCGCGAATAAAGTTGATCGTCATTGCCCACCACAACTTGTCGCGTGTCGTTCTTGATCTGGATCACGTAAAGCGGAGAACCGGTCGCGACGCCCAGTCCTTTACGCTGCCCGACAGTGAAATTATGTACGCCGCTGTGCTCGCCGATGACGCGCCCGTCGGCGGTCACCATTTCACCTGCCGCTTCCGGCAGTGCGCCTCCCTGCTCGGAGACATACGCATCCAAAAATGCCTTGTAGTCGCCCCCCGGAACGAAACAAATCTCCTGTGAATCCGGTTTTTCGGCAATGACCAGCCCATGCTTGCGCGCCAATTCTCGGACATCGGGCTTCATCAGGCCGCCTAGCGGGAACAGAGTCCGGCTCAACTGCTCCTGGGTCAAGCCAAAAAGAAAGTAGGTCTGGTCCTTCGCCTTGTCGGCCGGCCGCTTCAGCAACCACCGTCCAGTTTGCTCGTTTTGCCCGACTTGGGCGTAGTGGCCGGTTGCAATTTTGTCCGCGCCAATCTGCTGCGCCACAACCAGAAGCTGATCAAACTTCAAGTGATTGTTGCAGAGACTGCAGGGGATGGGAGTGCGTCCGGAAAGATACTCTTCGACGAACGGACGCACCACTTCACGCTCGAAACGCTCTTCGTGGTTCACCACGTAGTAGGGGATGCCGATGGTTTCGGCCACGCGTCGCGCATCATACACGTCGTCGAGCGAACAGCAGCGCCCCTGCACCGACTCGGGCATGCCTTCGTGTCCGGCGAGACGCCGCTGGTTCCAGAGCTGCATGGTCAGCCCTATGACGTTGTGTCCGTCGGCGCGCAGCATGGCCGCGACGGTTGAGGAGTCGACCCCTCCCGACATGGCCACGGCAATGGTGTCAGTACTCAGCTTCTAGCTCCTAGCTTTTAGCTCTTGGCTTGGTGCTGCACGATTTTCTGCTCGTGCTACGAACCTATCACGTACATGACGAAGAAATGCCAACTTTTCCGGGCTGTGAGAGCCACGAGCTAAAAGCTAACTGCTAAGAGCTAACAGCCGCTTTTCGATACACCGGCGACAAATCCCGTAAACGCTGCACTGTCTCCGGCACCAGGCCGATGGCGAATTCGACTTCTTCCACCGTGTTTTGCTTACCCAGACTGAAGCGGATACTGGCGCGCGCCCGCTCTGGCTGCAGCCCCATGGCCGTCAAGACGTGCGATGGCTCGATTGCACCCGACGAACACGCGGCGCCGGTCGAGACGGCCAACCCTTTCAGATCAAGCGCGATCACCAGCGCTTCGCCTTCGATCCCGTCGAAATAAATGTTCGTCGTATTCGGCACGCGCGTTGAATGCCCCATCCAAGCTTCGCTTGGGTGGGAACTTGCAGCTAAGCCATTCAGGCCGCTCGACTCGATTGCCAGCAGTTCCCTTTCCAACCGATCGCGCAGGGCGGCCATCTTCGCATCCTCGCCGCGCTTCAAGCCAACGCTCGCCAACTCGGCCGCTTTGCCCAGGCCTGCAATTCCTGGCACATTCTCTGTTCCCGCGCGGCGCGAGCGTTCGTGGCGGCCGCCGTAAAACATGGGTTCAAGGCGGGTTCCCTTGCGAACGTAGAGCGCGCCCACTCCCTGCGGCGCGTGCAACTTGTGGCCTGAAATCGTCAGCAGATCGCAGCCGACCTTGTTCACATCGATCGGGATCTTCCCGGCGGCCTGCACGGCATCCGAGTGGAAGAAAACATCAGCCCCGGCCGCAACCTTTCCGATCTCCTCGACGAATTGGACGACGCCAGTTTCATTGTTGGCCATCATGATCGAGACCAGCTTCGTATTCGGGCGCAGTGCACGCCTGACGTCATCGGGATCAACCAGCCCCCGGCCGTCCACCGGAACGTAGGTGACTTCGCAGCCCTTCTCTTCCAGATGCTTCGAGCCGTTCAGAACAGCGTGATGCTCGATCGTCGAAGTGATAATGTGGTCGCCCGCCTGGACCAGTCCAACGATAGCCAGATTGTCAGACTCGGTGCCGCCGCTGGTGAATACGATTTCTGACGCGCGGCACCCCAGCAGTTCGGCCACCGACTCGCGCGCCCGCTCGACTGCCGCGCGTGTCTGCTGTCCATGATGGTGGATGGACGAGGCGTTGCCGAAGTGCTCGCCGAAGTAAGGCCGCATGGCCTCCAAGACTTCAGGCAGCACGGGCGTGGTCGCGTTATTGTCGAAATAGACTCGTTGCATGGCGCTGATCTATTGTACCGATTCGGAGCCCGGCGGAAAGGACGCATGGGAGGAGGCGGGTGACAGGTGACAGGTCACAGGTCACAGGAAAACCAACACGGTCGGGGAAATGTACCAACTTGGCCGTGATGCAAATCACGGACGCAGCTCAGTTAATCTCGGAAAATTGGAACTGGGTGCACTGTGAGCACTGACTACAAAGAACTCGCTGCCTGGAAGCAAGCGATGGAACTTGTGAAAGAGATCTACCGTTGCACGCGGTCCTTCCCGCGAGAAGAACTGTTTGGCCTCCGGTCTCAAATGCAAAGGGCGGCGGTCTCGGTTCCGAGCAATATCGCCGAAGGGAAAGGACGATATTCGCGAAAGGAGCTAGTCCAGTTCCTATACAAAGCTCGAGGCTCACTGATGGAACTTGAGACCCAGGTCTATATTGCTCGCGACCTCGGTTATGTAGACGATTGCACCGGTCGAGGCCTTTCGACAAAAGTCTTGGAAGTCGCGCGAATTCTGAACGGGCTGATTAACCGGTTTCAACAGGAAATTCAAGGCCAACCTTCCACGGCAGCGCGACCTGTAACCAGTGACCTGTGACCTGTCACCTTGCTATCCGTAGTACTGAAAATCGCTCCAGAATTCCGGCCAACTCTGCCGTAGCCCGCGGCAGACGTAGATGTCGGGATGATCGCGGGTCTCTTCGTTTTCGATCCCGTAGGGGTTGGGCATGTGTCCGGCCAGTTCGCAGGCGGAGAAATTGCGATCCAGAAAACCGCGCGAGATGCCCAGCACGATCAGCGTGTCCGGCGGCGGGTTGCCATATCCCCGCGCCCAAAACGAATTGATGCCGCTGATGGCCTGCGGTAACTGGTAGCGCGGACCATAAAGATTGATGGCGCCCGCCTCTCCGTAATTGCCCGCCAGGATACCGATGTGGGCACGATCCTGTGCGGGCATCGAATCGCGAATCTGGGCAACCGCCTGCGTCAGTTCGGGCCAGCCGAGCTCCTCGAGCAGGTCGCCATTGTTCTTGGCAGCAAACTTCCAGCGCGCCGTGTTAACCGGGGCCAATGGTAGCGCAATGGCGGTGATCAAAATGATATCGGCGGCAAGGGCGGTCCACGTCAGCCCTCTCACTACCGCCACCCAAGAGCGGCCGAGCGACCTCAGTCTCTGTTCTCCCCATACTGCGCCCGCCGCATACAGCATGGGATAAGCGGCGGCAAGGTAGTAGCCCCGCCCCTTGGCAAGGATGAACAATGCCAGGGGCACGACGTACATCCAGCCGAGCATGCGAAAGCGACGGCCTCCAGCAGCAAGCACACAAAAATAGAGTCCAGCGATCCAGAGTGGGAACGCGAGCAGCGTCATCTTAAGCTGGTCGGGCAAGAAGTTCTTCGTGCGCCCCCAGCGAATATCCCGCTCGTGGATGTGCCGCAGGAAATCGAGTGAGATGAAATGGTGTTGTGCCTGCCAGATCAGGTTCGGGAGGAAGACCACAATCGACAGCGCGACCCCCAACCAGAGCCACTTGCTGGCAAAGTACCGCCGCGCATTCGTCGCCACGACCCCTACCATGATGCCGATGACGAAGAAGCCCATCGTGTATTTGGTCATCATGCCCAGTCCGATGGCGCTGCCAATGGCCAACCACCAGCGCGGGTCTTCCGTCTTTAGCAGGCGCACAACGAAATAGGCTGTCACGACCCAGCACAGGTAGTCGAATGAGACATACTGCATGAGAGCGCCGCCCGCCAAGGCAAACGGAACGCCGGCCGTGGCCGCGACCATCTGAGCGCCGCGTCCGCCACCCAACTCTCGGGCCATCAGGCCGGTCAGCAGCACTGCTACAGCCTCGGCCACAGCCGCGAAGAAACGGAACCCGACCAGCGACGTTCCAAATAATGTCAGAGCTACACGGCCGAAGAACGGGGTGATCGGAGGATATGCAACGTAGCCCCATGCCAGATGGCGCGCGTCGTCAAGCGTGGCCAGTTCGTCCCGATGAAATCCATAACGTCCGCCAGTGAGCAAATGAATAACAACGGTAGCTAGAGCGAGGCAGACCAGGGGGGTCGTGCCCCGCGACCAAGCGTGGGATTCCATGCCGGCTGGATCGCCCGGTGCGAGATCGGTGACCTTCATCGGCAACTTCAATTCCGGCATGGTATTTCTCTAACGCCGAACAAGCGGGAAGTTATCGCACGAAAGGATACCAGCAGATTCGCTCTGATGCGGCGAGCAAGTTGAGATCTAGAGACGAGATTGTTTGGCGCTTCTCATCGGGGCGAGAACAACCCCCACGGCAGCCGGCGGGACGCCGGCGCTACTTTTTAGCGGCCGACCGGCAACTGCGGCGGGTGCTCGCTGAGCGTAAAATCCACCACCACCGCATCGCGGGCGGGCACGCTCACGTGCTTGCTCCAGATCACCGGATCGGAGAACACGGGACGCTTCACCCGGCGTTGCGTCATCACGTCGTACAGCGGACTTTCGCCAACAATTTTCCATCCCTCATGCCAGGCCACGATTTCGTAGTCACCGGGAGGAACCTGCGACAGTTCGAAGTACCCGTTCTGATCCGTGACTGCGTAGTAGGGGTGGGAAGCCACGATCATCTCGCCGTTCATCCACACATGCCCTGCGTTGCAGCGCAATTGGACTGCACCCGCACGGTTCATCGGACGGTTGATGATCTGGTCCTTAAGCGTGAAAGGCAGGTTGTAGTCCGAGGCACCGGTCATGTGCACGGTGTGCAGGGTTGGATCACTGCTTTTCACTTGCAGGTTTCCTCCCACGGGGACCAGCAGAATGTGGGGTTCGTAGCGGCAGTTTTTCTGATTCAGATACTGGCGTCCCGCTATCAAGTCCATGGGCTTGCCCCGGGTGACGTCCCTCAGAAAAATAACGGCATTGGCGATGCCGCCGTCGGGCGCGACCAGCAGGCGCTCGAGGTCCCGTTGCTTATGATTACCGTCCGGATCACAAATTTGCGGGTCTTTGTCAATTTCCAGGGACGTCAGATGCGGCAATGGTCCCAGCCATTTCACCGTCCCTTTAATGGTCCCGCCGTCGGCTACGGACACAATCTGATAACCGGGTTGTGCTGCGCAGACTCCTGCGGCAAACACCATCCCCACAATGGCAAGCATCCCCACAACTATCTTCATAACACCACCCTCGAGGGCATCCCAAGACAAAGGAAAAACCCGTGGACAGCACAGGTGGAGAAACGCCGTCCTGGCAGAACTGTCCGCCGGCGGCTGCTGGTGTTTCTTTTCTCGCGGTTTCCCGCATCACCCACTGCTTGACTGTCAAAGATAGGTGGGGAGGTGACTCACCGCAAATGACGGAAGTAACGAAACGATTGGAAACTGACGACCTGAAAGTGCTGAAAGGTATGGCCTTACGGCCGCGGACGGGCCAGGCCGACTGGTCCCAAGGACAGGCAGAAAGCACGCTGCGCTTGGTCCTAGCGCTTGTCCATGCCGACATACTTCTGGGGATATACAGGCCCGAGGTATTCCGCACGCGGACGGATCAGCCGGTTATCGTCCAACTGTTCGATCACGTGCGCCGTCCAGCCGCTGACCCGCGACACGGCAAAGATGGGAGTAAACAAGTCCACATCAATGCCGAGCGTGTGGTAGGTGGAGGCCGAGTAGAAATCCACATTGGCATTGAGCTTCTTATCGGCCTTGACGAATTCCTCAATCTTGCTGGAATAGTCGAACCACTTCGGGTTGCCGCTCGAATTGCCCAGATCGCGCGACATCTGCCGCAGGTGCGTGGCCCGCGGGTCTTCGGTGTGGTACACGCGATGTCCAAACCCGGGAATTTTCTTCTTCTGCGCCAGCATGCCCTTCGCGTATTCCACCGGGTCGGCGCCATTGGCATCGATTTCCTTGAGAATCTTGAACACCGCCTCGTTGGCGCCGCCGTGCAGAGATCCCTTGAGCGTGCCGACGGCCGATGTGATGGCCGAGTGCATATCGGAAAGCGTGGCCGCGGTCACGCGGGCGGCAAAGGTCGAGGCGTTCAGTTCGTGGTCGGCATGAAGGATCAGCGCAATGTCGAAGGCCCGCTCGGCGGTTGGCGAGGGCACCTTGCCGTTCAGCATGAGCAGAAAATTCGCTGCATGTGAAAGGTCGCGGTCGGGCTCCACCAGCGGCTTCCCTTTTCGAATGCGGTCATAGTTGGCCACGATCATGGCGATCTGCGAGGTCAGGCGGATCGCCTTTTCGAGATTGGCTTCGCGGTCGTTCTTGGCGTATTCAGGGTCGTAAAAGGAAAGGGTGGAAACCATAGTGCGCAGCACGTCCATCGGCAGCGCGTGCTTGGGCACCAACTGCAACCGGTAGAAAATCGAGGCATCGAGCTTGCGCTCCTCCGCCATGCGCCATTTCAGCGCCTTCAATTCTTCCGGCTTGGGCAGACGCCCATACCACAGCAGATGGCAGACTTCCTCAAACGTCGAATGGTCCGCCAGGTCGTGGATATCGTACCCGCGATATGCGAGCACGCCCTGTTCGCCGTCGATGTAGCAAATGCTGGAGGTGGTGGCAACGATCCCTTCCAGGCCTTTCGAAGCATGCGTGGTGGTAACGCTGGACATAATTCCTCGCTCAAGTGGCGGATGAAAATCTTGCTGCTCGTCCCGGCAGGGAAACAGGCGCAATCTTCTTTTATACGACAAACTCCGCGGCGTTGCCACCGCGCTGCTTGGCCCTGCGCACCCTGCGGCGTATAGTAATAAGTTTGCTTCCTGTTGGTGCAAACGTCTGAATACCTGGGCCGTCAGTCTGGCCCCAATAAAATTCCGGAGACATTCATGAGAACGAAATCGCTGCTGTTCGGCTTAATCCTCGCCCTCGCCGTACCCTTCGCTCTCGCTGACGAAGGCATGTGGCTGTACAACGCATTTCCCAAGGACCGCGTAAACGCGCAATACGGCTTCCTGCCTACCCAGGACTGGCTCGACCACGTCCGGCTTTCTTCGGTGCGGTTCAACAACGGCGGTTCGGGTTCGTTCGTATCGGCCGATGGTCTCACGTTTACGAATCATCACGTCGGCGCCGATTGCATCCAGAAGATCAGCAAGGAAGGCACCGACTACATGAAGAACGGCTTCTACGCCAAAACCCAGGCGGAAGAGCCCAAGTGCCCCGATCTTGAGCTGAACGTGCTGGTGGGCATCGACGATGTCACTCCGAAAGTGAAAGCCTCAGTCACCGCCGGCATGTCCACCGCCGAGGCCGGCCAGGCCGAGCGCGCCGCCATGAGCGCGGTCGAGAAAGACTGCAGCACCGCTACGGGCCTGCGCTGCGACGTCGTCACCCTCTATTCCGGCGAAGTCTACAACCTCTACAAATACAAGAAGTACACCGATGTGCGCCTGGTTTTCTCACCTGAGTTTGAGATTGCCTTTTTTGGCGGTGATCCCGACAACTTTACCTATCCGCGCTATGACCTCGACATCACCTTCTTCCGCATCTACGAAAATGGCAAGCCGGTCCACCTTGAGCACTACCTGCAGTGGTCGAAGACCGGCACGGCAGATGGCGAACTGATATTTGTCTCGGGGCATCCGGGCAATACCGAGCGCTTGAAAACCGTCGCCCAGGTGCAGTTCCTGAGAGATGTAGATTACCCGTCCCGCCTTGCCAGCTACAAACAGCGCGTCGATTCGTTGAAGAAGTTCAGCGCCGAATCTCAAGAGAATGCGCGCATTGCGCGGGAGGACATCTTCGGGCTCGAGAATTCGCAGAAGGCGGTCACGGGTTATCTGGAAGGTTTCCGCGACCAGGCCGCGATGGCTCAGAAGACTAAGGCGGAAAGCGAACAGGGGAAACAGTATCTGGAAAGGAATCCCGGCGCTCCCAACCCGTGGGAGGAGGTCGCAAAAGCGGTGAAGGTCGAGCGTGAGATCTATGACCAGCTCACCTATGTTGAGCGGGCTCGCGGACTCGCTTCCAACCTCACTCTCTTTGCCCGTAATCTGGTACGCGCGGCTGCCGAGAAACCCAAGCCGAACGGAGAGCGTTTGCGCGAATACCGCGATTCGGCGCTGCCCTCCCTGGAACAGCGGCTGTTCAGCACCGCTCCCGTCTATAAGAACCTCCAAGCCCTGACTCTGGCGTCATCGTTTGCCCAAATGCAGGAGGCCCTGGGAGCCGACGACCCTTCGGTGAAGGCGGCGTTGCACGGCAAGTCGCCGCAGGAAGCCGCGAAAGAACTGATCAGTGGGACCAAGCTTGAGGATGTTGCGGTTCGCAAGCAGCTCTATGAAGGCGGACAGGCGGCCATTGAAGCGAGCACGGATCCGCTGATTGTTCTGATGCGCACCGTGGAACCACAGGCACGGGCAATTCGGAAGCGCTTTGACGACGAAGTGGATGCGGTGGAGCGGCGCAACGGTGCGCTCATCGCCAAGGCTCGCTTCGCGCAGAGTGGGTTCAATCAGCCTCCGGATGCGACCTTCACGCTGCGGTTGAGTTATGGCGCAGTGCAGGGCTACCTGGAGAATGGCAAGAAGATTCCTTACTGCACGGTTCTCGGTGGCGCGTACGAGCGTGCGGCCCAGCACGGCAGCAAGCCTCCGTACGAATTGCCGGAGAGCTGGATGAAAGCGAAATCGAAACTGAACCTGGCAATGCCCATCAATTGCGTTTCGACCGCGGACATTATCGGCGGAAATTCCGGCAGTCCGACCGTGAACAAAGCTGCTGAGGTCGTGGGGATCATTTTCGACGGAAATATCCAGTCGCTGGCCAACAATTTCTTCTACGACGATGTGGAGCAACGGGCCGTGCATGTGGACTCACGGGGAATCATCGAGGCTCTGCGCAACATCTACGGCGCAGATGCCCTGGCGGATGAGTTGACTGGTGTGGCAGCAAGAAAGGGCGCGAAGACCACGGCGAAACCATAACTGCACCGTAGCGCCGGCATCCTGCCGGCTGTCGTGGGGGCGCCCCGCCCCCACCTGCGATAGCAAGACGGTCTCGCTACAGGCATGTCAGGGGGCTCCACTCATCGCCCACTTTGCGATGAGTGGGCTTGGCTTCTCCGCCGAAGAAGTCCTACTGCTCAGCACGATCACTCCGGCCAGAGGCTGGCGGCAGTCTTCTCAAGAATCTGCTTTCTCATCTCCGTGCTCATCGGCAGAGCTTTGAATTGCTCCAAATTCTGCTTGATGTCCGGAACCCCGGGGCCGGGCCAGTCGGTCCCGAATAGGGTTTTGTGAGCGATCTCGTCGAGCCGCGGAAAGTACTGCAGCAGCATCTTCGGTGGAATTCCGCTGACGTCGAGATGGACGTTGGGGTGGCGGCGAATCAAGAAAAAGGCAGTGTCCATCCAAAGCGGCCGGCCGCCATGCGCCAGCAAAATCTTCAGTTTCGGAAAGTCGACTGCCACATCGTCGACGTAGATCGGGTCGCCGTACTTGTTACGCGCACCGGGAAACACGGATGTTCCGGTGTGGAACATGACCGGCACGCCGTTGGCTTCGGCGGCGCGATAGATGATTTCCAGTTCCTTCGTGCCACTCAGGTAGTCGTTCGGATACAGCAACTGGTGGGGAGGATGGATCTTGATCATGCGGATGCCAAGCCGCAGGATGTGCTCCACATCCGCCATGATGTTATCCGTGTGTTTTGGATGCACGCTGCCGCAGGGGATCAGGCGCTTGGGATCCTCTTTGACATAGTCCGCGACAAACTGGTTGACTTCGGCCGTCAACCCGATCACGTCAGGGGCGACATAGTTGACCAGCATGGCGCGATCGACGCCGCACCGGTCCAGGTAGCCCAGAAAAGCTTTCGGAGAGCGGCTGTAGGAGACGACTTCCTCAAAGTTGGCCCGCTTCTTCTTCATCAGTTCCAGCGCACTCGGCCGGAACATCTCGTAAGGTTCGATGTGGATGTGGCAGTCGGTGATCAAGTCAGTAACCGGTAGTCAGTAGTCGGTATTAGTGAAACTGGTTTCACAGTGACGTTTCGGGAAGGGCACGGCTTCAGCCGTGCCGCCAGGGTCCACCAGAAAGCGGGCTTCAGCCCCTGAGGGTCGTCTTTCGGGCGTTGCACCAATAATCAGCGAAACCCCATATGACCATGAGTTCCGAACAGACCCGCTTGTTCGCAGCTCGAAGCTCAGTACAACGGCACCTTCGGATCGACCGTGCGGGCCCATCCGTCGATCCCGCCGCGCATCGACTGGACCTTCTCGAATCCTTGCTGGCGCAGCCAGTTCGTAACCGTCAACGAACGTACGCCGTGATGACACACGACGACGATGTGGTCGTCGGGATCGAGTTCCTGGTGGGCGCGGGTGGGCACATCGCCCATCGGAATCTGTTTCGATCCCTCGATGCGCGCCTTCTCCCACTCCCAGGGCTCCCGGACATCCAGGAGCGTGAAGATTTCGCCGCGTTTCTGCAGCGATTTAACTTGGCCGGCAGAAATTTCGAAATCCATAGTTCAGTGGCGATGTTCACCGGTCAGCGCGGGGTATCTCCGCTTTGGCCTCTGAATTTTGCAGCGTGGTCAAACTTAAGAGAGCGGCAATAGCCCACAGGGCCCCCGTGCCGATTCTTGCCGCGCGAACCTCCGCTGCGGGGACGGTTCTCCACAGCGTGAGGGCAAATCCGATTGCGAAGTTGATCACCAGCGCGCCGAAGAATAGCCGCTCGCGCAAACATCGGGTGTCAAACACCAGGCCGGTGAGGAGAATGATCCAGACAATATAGGTCGCCGCCGTCCAGCCGTCGTGCGGCCAGTCGTATTCGCCGCGCGTAATATGTCCGAACGAAATCCAGGCAAAGTATCCGCACCCAAGAAATCCAGCAACGCCCCACAGCGCGGCGCGGCACATCAGATGGCGGGACGCTGTGTTCCGGTCCGGTTGGGCAGTTGTCTTGGTCGCTTCTATTTGCCGGTCCATTTGGGAGGCCGCTTCTCAAGAAACGCAATGATACCTTCGCGAGCGTCCTCCGTCGAGACGAGTTCCTCGAGATAAATCTTCTCCGCCCGCGCTAATCCCTTGTCAAAGTGAATTGCGTCCCACGCGTAAAGGGCCTTCTTGGCGTGGGCCAGCGCCACCGGGCTGAGTTGCTGGAGGTCGGCGAGGGTATGCTGCACGAGGGCATCAAGTTCCTCCGCCCGGGCGGACTGGTTGGCCAAGCCGATGGCAACGGCTTCGTCGCCGCTGATCTGGCGCCCGGTGAGAATGAGTTCCGCGGCGCACTTCTGGCCAACCAGCGCCGGAAGTGCGACGGCCGCCACCGGAGGAAAACAACCCAGTTTGATCTCCGGGAATCCCCAGGTCGCGTCGCGAGCGGTGAAAACCAGGTCGCACACGGCCGCCAGTTCTGCGCCTCCACCCAGGCAGGCGCCCCGGACGGCGGCGATGCTGATCTTGCGCGAAGCCACGATGGCCCGGATCACCGCATGAAAGCTGGTCAGCATGCTGCGAATCTGGTCGGGAAGGTGAGCCTGGATGTCCACCCCCGCGGAGAAGGCACGTGAGCCGCCCTCGAAAACGACGACGGAGATGTCGGAGCGGGATTCCAAGTCGGACAAGATCGCTGTGAGCGCCTGCGCCAGCGATAAGTCGATGACGTTGAGGGGAGGATTGACGAGCCTGAGACGAGCAACGGGCGGCGCAAGCTTGGTCTCAACCCGAACTGTGGAGGCGGTGGTCAAGGTTCCTTGTTCGGCTCCGGTAGGGTATGAAAACAATCTCGTTTTGGGTGGCGCAGCGCTTGAGCGCTGCGATATATCCTTATCCCCACCCGCGGCTTTTTAGCCGCTGAGGTAACGGATTTCAGCCTGCTGTAAGGAAACGGCCAAGCCCATTCCGAATCTATTACTTGCAGCCAGTTTACTTATATTTATGTACGTACATTCGTGTCATAGCAAAGTGTTCCACGTGGAACATATCTCACTATAAGTTAATGGCTGACCTTCGCGGCTCGCCGATCGTGGCCAGCGGGTCGCGCGCGCCTTCCTTCTCTTTGATCCACTTCTTTTCGTTGCGAAGAATGTCCAGCAACACTTCCTTGTCTTTTGCACCCGGCAGATACTCTTCGCAGTGCTGCGGGTAAGCATGATCGTCGAGCGGCGCTCCGCTCTCGCAGTGAAACTTCTTCCCTGCCCAGCGTCCGATGCTGCGGTTGAACTTGATATCGGGCGTATAAAACTTCTTTTCTCCAGGCATCAGGAAGGTGTTCAGGCGCTCGACCAGGCCAGCAACTTCTTGCTGATACAAGTGCCGGTTATAGTCGTTCAGGTCATCGAGGTCGGCGGACTTATCGTTCTGCGGCTCATCGTAGCGGCCTTTGATGCCCCAGACGTAGGCCCAGTGCGCCGACGACGAGTGGTCGGTGCCGAACAGGTCATAGGAACTCGAGATCCATTTGTTGAGATACTTCTGCACGAGCCACCGTGGAATGACTCCGGCTTCGACCACGCGGCGCAGGCCGTCGTTGCCCGTGCCCATGTGGAAGGCCTCTTCGCGCAACATGTACGAGGTCGAGCGCCCGAGCGGCGCGAACGCCGAGTACTTCAGCATCTGGAGCTGGAACTTGCCGTCCCGGTCCACGAAGTCGGTGTAGGTGAAAAAGTCGAGCCAGTTGTCGATATCGACGTTGAAGGTGCCGAGCAGACGCTGGTTCTCGAACGCGCGGCGCTCCAGCATCTTCTGCGCTTCCACTTTGCCGGAGTATCCGAAGAAGTCGATCAGCACAGCGCACATCTGCCAACCGTGGCGCATTTCCTCGATCATGACGCGGGTGAGCGCGCGGCGGTCCCAGTCGGTGGGCGCGGCTTCGAAAAGGTTTCGCTGCTGCTCTACGCTGGCGAACTCGGTGTCGCCCTGGTAGACGATCATGTTCATGAGCGCGTCACGCATCTGCTGTGTGGGGACCTGGCGCAGGTTCTCCCACTTCTTGTGGCCCTTGTAGGAGCCGAACTGGATGTCGTCCGTTTCGATCGCGCCATAGAGAGTGTCGAAATGGAACGAAGAGACGTCGTCCTGATTGACGCCAATGTCCTTGCGCCACTCGTTGAACAAGCCAACCCAATCGCTGAAGCTTCCGATTTTCGCTACTTTGCCTGGCATAAGACCTCAGATTCTTCACCCACAGAGGTCACAGAGGGACACAGAGGAAGCTTTTTCAGCCTTCCTCTGTGGTCCTCTGTGTCCTCTGTGGTTCAAGCATTTGCTTACTTCGCCGTGAAAGTAGCCGGCCGTTTTTCCACGTAAGCCGCCAGCCCTTCCTTCGCGTCTTCGCTTTGGAACAGGAGTTGCTGGTTCTCGCGCTCGACCGCCAGCGCGGATTCGAGTGGGATCTCCCAGCCAGTCTGCACTGCCCGCTTGATGCGGCCCACGGCCTTGGCGGCTTTGTTGGGCGGGCAGAACTGGCGGGCGTACTCCATGATGTTCTCCATGAAGCCGTCGCGCTCGAAGATGTCGTTGATGATGTTCAGTTCCTTGGCTTCTTCGAAGGAGAACGTGTTGCCCGTGATCATCAGTTCGATGGCTTTGCTTTTCCCTACCAGGCGCGAGAGGCGCTGCGTTCCGCCGGTGCCGGGGAGCACACCCAGGTTGACTTCCGGCAATCCGATCTTGCCCGCGTCTTTGCGGGCGATGCGGAGGTCGGCGGCCATGGCGATTTCGAGTCCGCCGCCCACACAGTGTCCGTTAATCACGGCGATGACCAGCTTGGGAGTCTGCTCGAGGCGAAGCAGCATTTCGTTGGCGTGCAGGCAGAAGTAGTACTTGAAGGTGGGGTCGACGCTCGCCAGCATCTTGATGTTGGCGCCGGCTGAGAAGAACTTCTCGCCCGCGCCGGTGAGGACCATCACGTGGACGCCGTTATCCATGCGCGCTTTCAGGATGGTGTCGTCGAGCTGGCGATTCATCTCGTAGGTGTAGGTGTTGGCGGGCGGATCGTTCATTTCGATCACAGCAACGCCCGCGTCGACGCGGTAGTTGATG
>Ga0209698_10000837_pt1 | contig 35488 bp, 34 predicted proteins | sample LitLauG_LLR_2012_FD_187203 | JGI IMG/M metagenome (GOLD analysis project Ga0209698, IMG submission 187203) | Freshwater sediment microbial communities from Pennsylvania, USA - Little Laurel Run_MetaG_LLR_2012 (SPAdes) (version 2) | ecosystem: Environmental > Aquatic > Freshwater > Creek >... | reverse complement strand
GGGTGGCGGAGACGGACGGATTCGAACCGTCGATGCGAGTTTTTGCCCGCATGCTCCCTTAGCAGGGGAGTGCCTTCGACCACTCGGCCACGTCTCCGGGACTTCGATTGCTGGGGCGCGCTTGCCGCGCGTCCCGTGTATTTCGCGGACCTTGCAGGACCGGCAGTCGAACCAGGGCCAGCAGTGTAGAGCCTGCGGGCACCCGGGGTCAACGCGCCGGCCCTGCGGCGGGTCCTATGCGCCCTGCGCCTGCTCCAGACCAAAGGCCTTATGCAAGGCACGTACCGCCAGTTCCATGTATTTGTCCTCCACGACGCAGGAGATCTTGATCTCGCTGGTGGAGATCATCTGGATGTTGATGCCCTCCTCCGAGAGCGTGCGAAACATGACGCTGGCAATGCCCACATGCGAGCGCATGCCAATTCCGACGACCGAAACCTTGCAGATCTTGGCGTCACCGACCACCGCCGCGGCACCGATGTGCGCCTTGACCTTGTCGTTGAGCACGTCGATGGCCTTGGCGTATTCGTTGCGGTGGACCGTGAAGGAAAAATCGGTCAGGCCGTCCACGCCCGTGTTCTGGATGATCATGTCCACGTCGATGTTGGCGTCGGCGATCGGTCCCAGGATCTGATAGGCGATGCCGGGGCGGTCGGGCACCTTGGACAGCGTGATCTTTGCTTCGTCGCGAGTGAACGCGATCCCGGATATGACGGCCTGTTCCATGCTGTTTTCTTCCTCGAAGGTAATCAACGTTCCGGAGTTCGCCTCCACGGCCAGCGGCAGGTCGGGGTCCGTCAGGCTCGAGAGCACGCGTAAGCGCACGCGGTACTTGCCAGCGAACTCCACGGAGCGGATCTGCAGCACCTTGGATCCGAGGCTGGCCATCTCCAGCATTTCCTCGCAGGTGACGGTCTGCAGGCGCCGCGCCTCGGGAACGATGCGCGGGTCGGTCGTGTATACGCCATCCACATCGGTGTAGATAAGGCATTCGTCGGCGCCCAGGGCCGCGGCCAGCGCCACGGCCGAAGTGTCCGAACCGCCACGGCCCAGGGTCGTGATGTTGCCCATCTCGTCCTCGCCCTGGAACCCGGCCACCACCACCACATGACCGGCATCTAGGTCGGCGAGCAGGCGCTGGGCGTCAATCGAGAGGATGCGCGCCTTGGTAAATGCGCTGTCGGTGCGCACGCGCGCCTGCGCGCCGGTGTAACTCTTGGCTGACAGGCCAACGGCCTTGAGCGCCATGGACAACAGGCCGATGGTGACCTGTTCGCCGGTGGAGGCGACCACATCGAGTTCCCGCGGATCGGGCTCGGGCTGGATCTGCTTGGCAAGGTCGATCAGGCGATTGGTCTCGCCGCTCATCGCGGAAACCACGACAACCACTTTATGGCCAGCGCGATGCCATTTGGCGACGCGGCGCGCCACGTTCTTGATGCGCTCGGCGCTGCCGACGGAGGTGCCACCGTACTTGTGAACGACGAGCGACATAGGGACGCAACCCAAAGAGGATCCGGCAAACCCGTGATTATAGGGTTTCGCTCGATCCCTCGTCCTCCAGCAACCGGGGCTCGCCGTGCCAATCCAGGCGCACCCGTTCGCCGCCCCGCTCCACCAAGCGCGAATCCGGGCCCAGACGCGCCACGTAGATCAATCGATCGTCACGCCAGAGCAGCGGCAGGCCGCTGCGCGCGAACTCCGGAATCCCCGCCTCCTGGAACAGGTGCTTGAGACGCTTGGAAGGACGCGTGGCGTGCGGCTTGAAGCGCTCGCCACCCGTGCGGGCGCGCACCTCGAGCGGACGCGCGCGCAGCCAGTCCGGATCAAAGCCGACGGCGGCGCCGGCGCAAAATCGCAACACGCCACCCCAATTTTGCACGACCAATTCATCCTCGCCGTTCCAGCGCAGCACCTGGCGCGTGCGCGTGGCCGCCGCCGGCAAACGCAGGCACAACAGGCCCCGGTACAGGCGCAGCTCGCGCGCGCCCATGCGGATGAGCATGCGTCCATCGCGACCGCCCCCCAGCGCCTGGTCCAGCGCCTCGAGCAGGCGCGAGCGCGACGGGGCTTGCGCCACGCCCTGTGCCGCGAGCCACGCACGCAGGGCCAGGGTGCGCCGCGCCGGAGCCAGCGCCGCCAAACGATCCACGCGCAGCATGCCCGGTGGCGCATCGCGCGCGCACACCGCCAGGTCCTGCGCCGCAAGTTCCTGCAGCACTTCCGCGGCCTCGCCGACCAGGGCCACGGACCGGGCGGCCGACTTGCGAAAGCCGCTGCGAATGCGTGCCAGTTGCGGCACGACGAACAGGCGCAGGGCATTGCGGGCAAAGCGCGGATCCTGGTTACTCGGATCTTCGACGGACGGAATTTGATGGCGCTCCAGGTACGCGCCGATTTCACTGCGCTCGACCGCCAGCAGGGGCCGCAGCAGGCGCACGGGGCCCAAGGCGCGCTCGGCGGCGATGCCCGCCAACCCGTCGGGGCCGGCGCCACGCAGCCACTGCAGCAGGAAAGTCTCAATGTCGTCGTCGGCGTGATGCGCGGTCATCACGGCGTAGGCCTTGCACTGTTGTGCCGCCGCCGCCAGGGCGGCATAGCGCGCGCGGCGTGCGCCATCCTCGATGCCGCGCGTGCGCGCGACTTGCACCGGGCTGATCGTCAGATCAACCGCGAGCCGGGCGCATTGCTGCGTGCAATGCACCACCCAGCCCGGCGCCGCCGGCTGCAGGCCGTGATCCACATGCACCGCCCGCAAACGGGAAAAGCCGGGCACCCGAGCGGCACGCAAGCGGCAGGCCAGTTCCAGCAGGGCGCTCGAATCGGGGCCACCGCTATAGGCAATTACCAGGACGCCATCGGCAACCGCCACGGCCGCGGCGGCCTCCTGCACGGCCGATAGCAAGGAGCGATCGGCCGGGTCAGGCTTCGGCGGACGATTCCTTGAACTTGCCATAGCTCATCAGGCGCGTATGGCGGGCCGCCAGCAGATCTTTGGTCTTCATGCCCTGGAACTGGCGCAGGGCATCGGTCAGTGCACGCTTGAGCAAGGCGGCCATCTGCACCGGATCACGGTGCGCCGCACCCACGGGCTCGGCGACGATCCGGTCGACCAGCCCCAGGGTCTTGAGCCGATTCGCAGTAAGGGCAAGGGCCTCGGCTGCGTCGGCGGCGCGCTCGGCGCTCTTCCACAGGATCGAGGCGCAGCCCTCGGGCGAGATCACCGAGTAGGTTGCGTACTGCAGCATCAGCACCATGTCGGCGACCGCAATTGCCAGGGCACCACCCGAGCCGCCTTCGCCAATGATGGTGGCGATGATCGGCACCTGCAGCTGGCTCATCGCGTACAGGTTGTGGCCTATAGCCTCGGACTGGCCGCGCTCCTCGGCATCGATCCCCGGATAGGCGCCCGGCGTGTCGATGAAGGTGAACAGCGGCAGGCGGAATTTCTCGGCGAGCTTCATCAGGCGCAGGGCCTTGCGGTAGCCCTCGGGCTTGGGCATGCCGAAATTGCGCAGCGCCCGCTCCTTCGTATCGCGCCCTTTCTGGTGACCCAGCACCATCACCGGCTGGCCGTTAAAGCGCGCCAGCCCGCCAACGATGGAGAGGTCGTCGGAAAAGGAGCGATCGCCATGCAGCTCGTGAAAGTCCGTGAAGATCTCGTTGATGTAGTCCTGCGTATAGGGCCGCTGCGAGTGGCGCGCCAATTGCGAGACCTGCCAGGGCGTGAGCTTGGAATAAATTTCCTTGAGCAGGCCCTGGCTCTTGGCCTGCAGGCGCGTGATTTCGTCGGAGATGTCGACCGCCGAATCGTCCTGGACGAAACGCAGTTCCTCGATCTTTGCCTCCAGATCGGCGATCGGTTGCTCAAAATCGAGAAAGCTGGTTTTAGCGGTTGCCATGCGTTTGTCCCCCTCGCTCAATATTCGACGGGTACCGGATCCAGGCTGCGCCATAGGTACCAGGTGGCGACGCTGCGATACGGCGCCCAGCGCGCGCCCAGTTGCTCTACCTTGGCGCGGCCGGGCCCGCGCAAAAGGTCTGCCGACCGTTCCCCCGGGAGGTAATGTCGGCTGATTGCCTTGAGCAGGCCCAGATCATCGCGCGGGAAGACATCTGGACGCAGCAGATTAAAGATCAAAAACATCTCCGCTGTCCAGCGCCCGATGCCGTGGATGTCGGTCAGGGCCGCGATCACCTCCTCATCGGAGCTGCGCGCCAGTGTCCGCAGGTCGATCCGGCCGTCGGCAAAATGGCGCGCCAGGTCCAGCAGATACAGCGCCTTTTTCTCGGAGACGCCGCAGGCGCGCAATGTTGCCGGCCTGCGGCGCAACATGTCCTGGGGCGTCATGGCTGGGCAGCGCGCCAACACCCGCGCCCATACGGCATCGGCGGCCTTGACCGAGATCTGCTGGCCGACGATAGAGCGGGCCAGGGTGGCAAAGCCATCGCCGCGCGAAACGAGGCGCATGCGCGGATGGGCGGCAATGATGCCCGCCATGATCGGGTCGACCGCGCGCAGGCGCCGCTTGGCGGATGCCCAGAATCCGGGCACCTGGGCTGCGGGGGCAGGCGCTTTATCGCTCAATTGCGCCGCCAGATTGTGCCGCCCGGCCCGTCTTCGAGCTCGATGCCCGCCGCTTTGAGCCGCTCCCGGATGCCATCAGCCTGCGCAAAATCGCGCGCCTTCTTGGCAGCGCTGCGTTGCCCCACCAGCGCCAGGACCTGCTCCTCGGTCAGGGATTGGGCATTGGCCGGCGCCGGATCCCCTTGCAGGAATGCCTGCGGATCCTGCTGCAGCAGCCCCAGGACGCCCCCCAGCGCGCGCAACTGCTGGGCCAGCGCTGGTGTCTTGCTGCGATTGAGCTCAGCGGCCATTTCAAAGAGTTCGGCCACGGCGCCAGCGGTGTTGAAGTCATCGTCCATCGCTGCGGCAAAGCGCTGCGCACCCGGCAGGTTCCAGTCGACTGGCGCAAGCGCAAGGCCGGCAAAGCCGCGCAGCGCGGTATACAAGCGGGTCAACGCGGCGCGCGCATCGGCAAGCAAGTCCTCAGTGAAGGCGATCTGGCCGCGATAGTGCGAGCGCACTAGCAGGAAGCGGATCACCTCGGCGCGATGGCGCGTGAGCGCATCGCGAATCGTGAGGAAGTTGCCCAGGGACTTGGACATCTTCTCCGCGCCCATGCGCAGCGCGCCGCAATGCATCCAGGCGCGCGTCAGCGGCACGCCGTAGGCGCCCTCGCTTTGCGCGATCTCGTTCTCATGGTGCGGAAAAACCAGGTCCGGACCACCGCCGTGGATATCGAAGGTGCGGCCGAGCGTGGCCGCGGCCATCGCCGAGCATTCAATGTGCCAACCCGGCCGGCCCGGACCCCAGGGGGATTCCCACTGCGGCTCGCCGGGCTTGGCGCGCTTCCACAGCACGAAGTCCAGCGGATCGCGCTTGGACTGGTTCACGCCCACGCGCTCGCCGGCGCGCAGCTCATCGATGGACTTGCCCGAGAGCTTGCCGTACCCGGCGAACTTGCGCACCGCAAAATCAACGTCGCCATCGTCGGCCTGGTAGGCCAGGCCCTCGCGCTCGAGCGTGCCGATCAGATCGAGCATCTGCGCGATGTACTGGGTCGCGCGCGGCTCGATGTCCGGGGGCTCGATCCCGAGCGCGGCGAAGTCCTGGTGCATGGCCTCGATATTGCGCTCGGTGAGGGCTCCAATGGTCTCGCCCCGCTCCAGGGCGCGACGGATGATCTTGTCATCGACATCGGTGATGTTGCGCACGTAGGTAAGCCGGTACCCACGCGTACGCAGCCAGCGCTGCACGATGTCAAAGGCCAGGAAAAGGCGCGCATGCCCCAGGTGGCAAAGGTCATAGGTGGTCATGCCGCACACGTACATGCGCACATGGCCGGGCTCCAGAGGATGCAGGTCCTCCAGTTGCCGCGTCAGCGTGTTGTAGATGCGAACCGTCATGGAAATCGGGCCCGCTCGGGCCGCACGACCGCGTGCCTGCGCGCGGCCCGTCGCAAAGGCCTGGCGCGCCGGCCGAATCCCCTTGCTTGCGCAAGGAAACAGCGAGCCAGCTCGGGGATTGCCTTGTTAGAATGCAAGGTTGATTATACCGTCGCCCCTCCCGCCTTGCCCCTGTCGCTGCTGCCCAATCTTCTCTCCCATTTCCGGCGGCCGGCTGCTGTGGCGCTGGCCTGCGCGCTGGCCTTGGCCGCGCCGTTCGTCGCTGCGGCCGACGGCGGCGGCAGCAGCAACATGGACACGCCTCTGCCCTCGCCGGCGCCGGCAACGAGCGCCAGTGGCCGGATCGGCGCAGCGCTCAAGGCCGGCGACCGGACGCAGGCGCTGCAGATCGCCGACGAATTTCTCGCAAGCAATCCGCGCGATGCCCAGGTGAGATTCCTGCGCGCTGTCATTTTGGGCGATCTGAATCGCGTGGAGGAGGCCGAAAAGGCGCTCGAATCCTTGACGGAGGATTTTCCCGAGCTGGCCGAGCCCTACAACAACCTGGCAGTGTTGCGCGCCGGGCAGGGGCAGCTCTCTACGGCCGAGCACTACCTGCAGCTGGCCATCGCCGCGCAGCCCAATTACCTGACCGCCCGGGAAAACCTGGGCGACCTGTATCTTGCGCTGGCCGTTGCGGCCTACGAGCAGGCCTTGCAGCGCAATCCGGACAACGCGGCCTTGCAACGAAAATTGCGCCTCACGCGCGAACTGGGCGGAAAGTTGCGCAGCGCCCAATGAGCCCTGCCGAACCACCCGCAAACCAACTGGAGAACCTGCCATGAATTGCACCCGAAGAATTGCCCTGGCGGCGCTGACCGCCTGCGCCCTGGCCGTGGTTGCGCCCGGAGCCGGCGCGCAGGCCGGCGCCCCGGCCCCGAACGCCGCGCCGGTCATCGTCACGCTGGAGACCAGCGCCGGAAACATCGTCCTGGAGCTCGATACGCAGCATGCGCCGCGCACCGTCACCAACTTCGTGCAATACGTTAAAGACGGCTTTTACAACGACACGATTTTTCACCGGGTGATTCCCGGCTTCATGATCCAGGGCGGCGGATTCACCCAGGGCCTGCAGCAAAAGCCCACGCGCGCGCCCATTGCCATTGAGAGCAACAACGGCTTGAAGAACGTGCGTGGCACCATTGCCATGGCGCGCACCCGCGACCCGAACTCGGCCACCGCGCAGTTCTTCATCAACGTCGTGGACAACGGCTTTCTGGACTATCCCGGCAGCGACGGCGCGGGGTACACCGTTTTTGGCAAGGTCATCGAGGGCATGGACACGGTGGACAAGATCCGCAACACGCCGACCGCTTCCAAGGGCTTTGGATTTGAGACGGCGCCGGTCACGGCGGTCGTGATCCGCAAGGCACGGCTGGGTCGGTAGCAGCGATAGCGAGGAAAAATGGGCGGCGCCCGCCGGGCGCCCGGGCACGATCACGCAAACCGGGAGACAGCAATGGTACGACTGCACACCAACCACGGCGTAATCGGCATCGAACTCGATGCGGAGCGCGCACCCAAGACCGTGGAAAACTTCCTCCACTATGTGCGCTCGGGGCACTATGACAACACGGTCTTCCATCGTGTGATCAATGGCTTCATGATCCAGGGCGGCGGCTTTGAGCCGGGAATGCGGCAAAAGCCAACGGCCGCGCCCATCGCTAATGAAGCCGCCAACGGCCTGCGCAACAACAAGTACACACTGGCCATGGCGCGCACCTCCGATCCGCACTCGGCAACAGCGCAGTTCTTCATCAACGTCGCCGACAACGATTTTCTCAACCACACCGCCCCGTCGGGGCAAGGCTGGGGCTACTGCGTGTTTGGCAAGGTCGTCGAGGGCACGGATGTCGTCGACAAGATCCGCACGGTGCGCACCGGCCGCACCGGCGGCCACCAGGACGTTCCAGAAGAAGATGTGCTGATCGAGCGCGCCGAAGCCGACGCGTAAGAATCGATGAGCGCTTCCGGCGCCTCGCGCCCGGTGCCGGCCGCCCTTGCCCGTGTCGAGCAGGTGCACCTGCGCGCACCGGTCTTCGTCTCCGATTTGCATCTGTGCGCCGCGCGCGCAGCTACGTTGCAGCGCTTTTGCATGCTGCTCGAGGAGCTTGGCGGCGCTGCGGCTGAGCTCATCGTGTTGGGCGACTTGTTCGAATACTGGGCGGGGGATGACACACTGCAGCCCAATGCGGACGGCGCCGCGGACGACGCGGTGGGCAGGCAGGTAGCCCATGCCCTGGCGCGTACCGCGGCACGGGGCACCGCGGTGTACCTGCTGCACGGCAACCGGGATCTGCTGCTGGGCGAGGAATTCCTCCAGGCCGCCGGCGCGCAACTCCTGGCCGACCCGGCCATCGCCGTGCTGGGCGATGGCCAACGCGCCCAGCCGACGCTGCTCGCGCACGGCGACGCGTACTGCACGCGTGACCTGCCCTACCAGGCATTTCGCCGCCAGGCGCGCGATCGCGCCTTCCAGGCGGCGTTCCTGGCGCGGCCACTGGCCGAGCGCCGTGCACTGCTGGGCCAGGCGCGCGCACAAAGCCAGGCATTCAAGCAGCAGCAATCCATGGAAATCATGGATGTCACCCCGGAGGCCATCGATGCGGCGCTGCGCGCCGCCGGCGTGCGCCACATGATCCATGGTCACACCCACCGGCCGGCGCGTCACGAGTTCACGCTGGACGGGACCGGCGCCACGCGCTGGGTACTGCCCGACTGGGAACTGGAGGCGAGCCCGACGCGCGGGGGTGGCCTGCGCTGGGTTCAGGACGCCCTGCACGAATTTGCGCTTTGAACCGGGCGCGCCCGTGCCTGTCCGGCGATGAAGCGACACCTGCTCACGCTCTCGGTCGTTTCGCTGAGCTTTCTCTCGACGGTGGGGGCCGCTCTGCCCTATCCCATCCTGCCGCCGCTGTTTGCCGGCGACGGGCAAGGAGCGCTGGTTCATTTCCTCGGGCTGCCACCCAAATTGCTCTTCGGCATTGCCGTGGCCATCAATCCCCTGGGCCTGCTGCTGGGTTCGGCCGTGCTCGGTCCCTTATCCGACAGCCACGGACGGCGCCGCATCCTCCTTCTGACAGCGCTGGCCTGCGCCGTGGGCCATGCGCTCACCGCCCTGGGCCTGCGCATGGAGTCGTATCCGCTGTTTGTGCTGGCGCGCTTTGGCGCCGGCCTGGCCGAAGGCAATACGCCCGTGGCCCGTGCGCTGCTCGCCGATCGCCTGCAAGGCGATGAGCGGGTACGCGGCCTGGCCTGGCTCAACAGCGCCACATACATGGGTTGGCTGGCCGGCCCTCTGCTTGCCGGGCTGACGGTGGGTCTGGGCCTGACCGTGCCATTTTGGCTTGCCGCCGCTGCGCTGCTGGCAAGCTCGGTCCTCGCGCGCCTGGTTTTGCCCACGGATGACGCCGTGCCCAGGGCGCAGGCCTGGTGGCGCATCGCGCGCGAGCGCCACGCGCTGCGCCTGCTGAGCGAGCCGCAGTTGCGCGCGCTCGTCGTGGTCCAGTTGCTGCTGACCCTGGGCCTGACGGCCTTCTACGAGTTCTACCCGCTATGGCTGGTGGAATATGCCGGTATGGCCGCTGCAGGAATTGCATGGACGACGGCGGCCATGTGTGCGGTGATGACACTGTCGTCGAGCCTGGCCGCCCGCATGGGCGCCGTGCGGCTGGGTCGCGCCGCGTTCGCCGCGCTGGCCTGCGGCGTCTTCTTTGCCTGCCTGGTGCCGGGCGCGCGTACCTTGGGCATCGTTGCCTTGGTTGCCGCGGGCATGCCCATCTCTCTGTACAACACCTTCATTCAAGCGTTTTGCGCCGAACGCTTCGGCCACCACGGACAGGGCGCGATCATGGGTCTGCTCTCAACCATATTTTGCGTGGCCAACGTCATCGTCGCGCTCGCCGGATCCCTCCTTGCGCTGCTCGACACCCGCCTCGTACTGCTCGCAGCGGCCGCCTTTGCCGTAGTCTCGGCCGCGAAACTGCGCCGCTGGAACCGCGCGCACTAGTCCGGGTCCCGGCGCGCCCGCTTGGTGCCGGCGCGCAACTTGCGCGGCAGGATGATGGCGCTGGCCACGCCACGCAGGATATCGACCTCGCTGGCGCTGGGCTGCGCACGCTGCAGCAGGTGGCGCAGGCGCTCCATCAGGTGCTTGGGTTGGTCCGGATCGAGGTAGCCCACGGCAATCAACGCCTGTTCCAGGTGTGCAAACATCGACTCGATCTGGTCCACGGAAGCGGCCGGGGCCGCTGCCCGCGGTGCGCGCACCGTTTGATCGCGCCGCACAGGCGCGGCAGCCGACTGTCCCGCTTGCGCCAGCAGCTCGCGGCGGCACTCGTAGGCCACGACCTGGACGGCTTGCGCCAGATTGAGCGAGCCGCGCTGTGGATCGGCGGGTATGGCGCAGCTCGCGTGGCAGCATTGCACGTCGCGGTTGCACAGGCCCGTGCGTTCGGGCCCGAAGACAAAGGCCAGCTCCCCAGCCTCCTCGTGCACAAGCTGCGCGCCCCGGCGCGCCGCCGCCCGCAGCTCCACGGGCTCCGGCCCGAATTCGCGCGCGTATCCGGTAGTGGCAACAGCAAGGTGCACGCCCTGCAACGCCTCCTCAAGCGTGTCATAGACGCTGGCCTGTGCCAGAACATCGGTCGCCGAAGCGGCCAGCGCCAGCGCCTCGGGCGCACTGCGAAACTGCGGGTCGCGCGGCCGCACCAGGCACAATCGTACAAAGCCCATGGTGCAGATCGCGCGTGCGCTCGCGCCGATGTTGCCTACATGGCTGGGCTCGACCAGGACGAAGCGCAAGCGCGCAAAACGCGCGAGTTCGGCCGCCCCTATAGAATTGCGTGGTTCCACCCGTTCCTTCACCCGTGTGCTCGCTACCCCTCGCCGCTAAAACCCCCGATGGGCCGCGCACCCCATCCGACAGGCACTTGCAGCCCCCGACATGCATCCATTGCTCAACACCGCGGTAAAGGCGGCCCGCAAGGCCGGCGCAATCATCAATCGGGCCAGCATGGACCTGGACTTGCTGCGCGTAACGTCCAAGGGACACGCCGATTTTGTCACGGAGGTCGATCGCGCGGCCGAGCAGGCAATCATCGATACCCTCGCGCAAGCCTACCCGGATCATGGCTTTCTCGCCGAAGAATCGGGCGCGCGGCGCCCCGCGGGCGCAGCCGATTACACCTGGATCATCGATCCCCTGGACGGCACCACCAACTTCATCCATGGCTTTCCCCAGTACGCCGTCTCCATCGCCTGCCAGCATGGCGGCCAGCTCACCCAGGCCGTGATCTACGATCCGGCGCGCAACGACCTGTTCACGGCCACGCGCGGGCGCGGCGCCTTCCTCAATGACCGGCGCCTGCGTGTGTCCAAGCGCACGCACATGAAGGACTGCTTGCTGGCCACCGGATTTCCGTTTCGCAATCTCGATCGCCTCGACCAGTACCTCCAGGTTTTCAAGAAAGTCACCGCCTGCACTTCGGGAATCCGCCGCCCGGGCGCGGCCGCGCTGGACCTGGCCTACGTCGCCGCGGGGCGGTTTGACGGCTTCTGGGAATATGGTCTTTCGCCCTGGGACGTGGCCGCCGGTTGCCTGCTTATCATCGAGGCCGGCGGGCTGGTCTCCGACGACAAGGGCGGGCACGAATTTCTTTCCAGCGGCAACCTGGTTTGTGGCGCGCCCAAGATCCATCCGCAGTTGTTGCGCCTGGTCAGCGGGCTGGAACTCGAACCCGAGAGCACGGAGGCGCCATGATCGCCACCGCCCTGCGCCGGCGGCTGCGCCAGCCGCGTGCCTGGTACCTGGTGGTTGCCCTGATTGGGGCGGCCCTCGTTGGTGCCGCGGTCGCCCTGCAGCAGATCGAGCATCTTGAGCCCTGCCCGCTGTGTATTTTGCAGCGCTACGCCTTCGTGTGCGTGAGCGCGCTTGCCCTGCTGGCGGCGGTCCTGCCGCGCTTTCTCGGGCGCGTGGCGGCCTGGCTGGGGATCCTGACCGCGCTGGCAGGAGCGGGCGTGGGCGCCTGGCACGTCTGGCTTCAGTACCACCCGCCCGCAGTTTCGGCCTGCGGCCCTAGCCTGGAATACCTGGTGGGCAACCTGCCCTTGGGCCGCGCCCTGCCCCGCATTTTCCAGGGCTATGGCGACTGCACCGCGATCGATTGGACTTTCCTGGGCCTGACGATCCCAGGGTGGTCGCTGACGTGGCTGCTGGCGCTGGCGCTGATCCTGACGCTCGCCCAGCGGCGCCGGTAGGAAAAATCGGCTAGACCGCCTGCGCCGCGGGCTCGCTCGTGGCGGTGCCCGAATAGGCCGTCCAGCAGCGCCGGGTGAAGTCGTAGAGCTTGCAACGGCGCGCCGTGTCGAAATACCAGCCCCAGGAAAACGGCTGGATCACGATGCGCTGGGGCAGCAGATCCTCGAGCATCTTCTGCGCACTCTTGAGCCGGTACAGCGGAATACTCATGTCCAAATGGTGCGCCGTGTGCTCCATGATGTGATGCATCACCGCGCCGATGCGCAGAGGAAAGGTCAGATGGACCGTCGTGGAAATGAAGGGCTGCGCGCGCGCCCAATCGGTGCGGTCGTCGTACCAGGAGACCTTGACGTGGGTGTGGTGCACGTAGACGACGAAGCCGATCATCGAGCACCAGAAAAGGAAGGGCACCAGCACGCCGCACACCAGCACCGGCAGCACCGCCTCGCCGGCGGCATTGGCGGCCCAGACCAGCGCGCCGATCCACAGTGCACCGAACACCGATACCAGCAGACAATCCCAGAAAAACGCCGAGCGGCGCGTGCCCATGTAAGTCTTGCTCGGGAAGAACATGCGCAACCACCAGATCTCGATCATGTAATACAGGCCCGGGGCCCAGCCGCTGCGATAGATCCGGTCCAGCGCCTGTTTCCATGGCGGTAGCGCTTCATATTCATCGCGGGTCAAGGGCGCCCAGACAAAATCAAAACCCTTCAGGTTGGTGTAGCCGTGGTGCACGACGTTGTGGCCCACGTCCCAGAGGCTGTAGGGAGTGATCGAGGGCAAAAACGCGATGCGCCCCAGCACACGGTTCAGGCCGCGGTGCGGCGTGAGACTCTGATGGCAGGCATCGTGCCCGATGATGAACAGGCGTCCGATGACGAACCCGGCGACCACGCCGAAAAACAGCTTGGCCAGCCAGCCGTGCATCAACACCGTGGCGCCAATGGCGCCGACGAGCAGGGAATAGTCAAAAATCAGCAGGAAGATCGCATACGCTGTGGTGCGCTCGGATAGCGGAATGAGCCAGCGACGCATGACTTTGCGATGCGGCAGCGGCTCGGTGACGGGCACCGGGACAAGAGGAGCGTGCACGGACATATCGTTCGAAGGGTTCATGGCTTCCGGTTGTCTAATTCTAGGAGGCGCCCGCAACCAAACGTTGACAATGCGCAATTTGCACCGCGCCCGCAAGCTGGCATACCGTGTATGCGAAGCACGGGAAAACGCTCGCGGACAAACGTCTGATTTTACGACAGCGCAGGCACAATCTCACGGGAATTTTGCGTCCTGACAAAATTACCCTGCAGCACAAAATAAAGGCGATTCCAACGCCGCTAAGCGTGTCCTAGATTGCGTTATTATGTCATTATCGTAATGCTATTTTCGTTAAAAATCCATAAATTCATGGATTACCGAAATCCGCGGAATTCTTTCCACCCCACCTGCCAGGGACGAGGTCGACACCAGGGCGGCGGGATGCGGCCCTTCCCCGAATAACGCCCCACCCAAAGGACCAAGATGCTGCTGTTTGAACCCCTAGCGACGCATGCCCTGGCGCTGCGCAACCGCTTCGTGATGGCGCCCATGACGCGCAGCCGCGCCGTCCAGGCCAATACGCCCAATTCCCTGATGGCCGAGTATTACGGGCAGCGTGCCGGCGCCGGACTCATCGTCACGGAGGGAACTTCGCCATCGCCCAACGGGCTGGGGTACGCGCGCATTCCGGGTCTGTTCAATGCGGACCACGTGCGCGGCTGGAAGCTGGTAACGCAGGCCGTCCATGCCCAAGGCGCAAAGATCTTCGTCCAGCTCATGCACACCGGGCGCGTGACGCATGTGGCCAATCTGCCTGCCGGAGCCGAGGTGGTAGGCCCCGACGCGCGCGTGTGCCCCGGTGAGATGTACACCGATGCCCGTGGTATGCAAGCGCACAGTCCGCCCAAGGTCATGACGCACGATGACATCGTCCACGCAGTCGGCGAATATGCCCGTGCGGCCCGTTTCGCCGTGGAGGCCGGGTTTGACGGCATCGAATTGCACGCGGCCAACGGCTACCTGATCGAGCAGTTCCTCAATGCCAACGTCAACCAGCGTAGCGACGGCTATGGCGGCAGCATCGCCGGGCGCAATCGGTTTGCCCTGGAGGTGGCCCGCGCGGCGGTCGCCGCGATTGGCGCTGCGCGCGTGGGAATGCGCCTGTCTCCCTACGGCGTTTTTAATGGCACTGGTGCCTTTGCCGAGGTCGAGGAGCAGTACCTGGCCTTGACGCGCGAGCTGTCGGCCCTGGGCCTGGTGTACCTGCACGTGCTTGATCATTCGGCGATGGGCGCCCCGCCCGTGCCCGCGACGCTCAAGCAGCAACTGCGCTCGGCCTTCCAAGGGCTGCTGATTCTGGCGGGCGGCTTTGATCGGGCCAGCGCCGAGGCTGCACTGCAGGACAAGCGCGCCGACCTGATCGCCTTTGGCCGTCCGTTCCTGGCCAATCCGGATCTGGTGGCGCGCATGCGCGCCAATGGCGCGCTTAACCCACCCGACATGGCCACGTTCTACCTTCCCGGCCCCAAGGGCTACACGGACTACCCAACCCTGGGCGCCTGAACCGACGTGGACGGCCGCAAAGCGGCCGCCCACGGCCGATCCCAACGATCCATCCTGCAAAGGCCGCGACAATGAACCCCAAGGGACGAAACTTTCTGGTCACCGGTGGCGCCTCGGGGCTGGGTGCCGCCAGTGCCCGCAAGATCGTGGCCGCAGGAGGCAAAGTCCTTATCGCCGACCGCAATGACCGGGAAGGCATCGCGCTGGCGGCCGAGCTTGGGCCCGCAGCGCGCTTTGCCCTAACCGACGTGACCCGGGAGGACAGCGCCCAGGCGGCCATTGCGCTGGCAATCCAAACCCTAGGCCCGCTGCACGGGCTGGTCAACTGCGCCGGTATCGGCGGCGCAGAAAAAATCCTGGGCAAGGATGGCGTACACCGGCTGGCAAGTTTTACCCAGGTACTTCAGGTCAATTTGGTGGGCAGCTTCAACATGATCCGCCTGGCCGCCGCCGCGATGAGCAGCAACGAGGCCGACGAGGGCGGCGAGCGCGGCATCATCGTCAACACCGCTTCGGTGGCCGCCTTCGAGGGACAGATCGGACAGGCTGCCTACAGCGCATCCAAGGGCGGTATCGTGGCGATGACCTTGCCCATTGCCCGCGAGCTGGCACGCCACGGTATCCGCGTGATGACCATCGCCCCGGGAATCATGGAAACGCCCATGCTGCACAGCCTGCCACAGGAAGTACAGGATTCGCTAGGCCTCATGGTTCCCTTTCCGGCACGGCTGGGCAAGCCCGAGGAGTTCGCGGCGCTGGTCGTACAGATCGTGGAGAATCCTTATCTCAATGCCGAGGTCATACGCCTGGACGGGGGCATACGGATGGCAGCCCGCTAGGCCGTGTGCGCACGGATCGGCGCTGGCATTTTGCGGCGCCGTTTTGATCGAGCACCAAAACCCGGGAGGGAGCGTCCCATGAATGATCCGGTGGTTATCGTCGCAGCGCGGCGCACGCCGATCGGGGCCTTTGGGGGACAGTTTTGCGGGCTCACGGCCCCGAAGCTTGCCGGCGCCGCCATAGCCGGCACCCTGGCGGACATCGGTGCACATGCACAGGGCGTCGATGAGGCAATCCTGGGCTGCTGCTTGTTCGCCGGCCTGAAGCAGGCCCCCGCACGCCAGGCGGTCCTGGGCGCCGGGCTGGCCGAATCGGTGCCGGCGACGACGCTTTCGAAGATGTGCGGTTCCGGCATGAAAGCCACGATGCTGGTACACGATATGTTGCTGGCGGGGAGTTGCACCGTGGGCCTGGCCGGTGGCATGGAATCGATGAGCAACGCGCCCTACCTGCTGACGCGCGCGCGCCAGGGATACCGGCTGGGGCACGCACAGGCGCTCGATCACATGTTCCTCGATGGCTTGGAGGACGCCTACGAAGGGCGCCTCATGGGCGTGTACGCGGATCGTTCGGCAGCCGAGCACCACATCTCGCGCCAGCGCCAGGATGATTACGCCGCCGAATCGGTGCGCCGTGCGCAGCACGCCATGACCAGCGGCGCCTTTGCCGCCGAGATCGCCCCGGTTGCTGTCAGCACCAAACAGGGTCAGGCCTTGATCATCGAGGATGAGACGCCCGGCAAATGCGACCTGGCCAAGATTGCGCGCCTCAAACCGGCATTTGCGCCCGACGGTACGGTCACTCCGGCCAACTCCTCCTCGATCTCGGACGGGGCCGCGGCGCTGGTGTTGCTGCGCGCGTCCGAAGCATCGCGCCGCGGCCTTGCGCCGCTGGCGCGGATCTGCGCGCACGCGGGCCACGCGCGCGCGCCGGCGCAGTTCACGACCGCGCCGGCCGGCGCGATTCGCGCGGTCCTTGCCAGGGCAGGCTGGCGCCTGGATCAGGTGGATTTGTTCGAGATCAACGAAGCCTTCGCGGTCGTCGCGCTGCTCGCGATGGACGAACTGCAACTCTCGGCGCAAAAGGTCAACGTCCACGGTGGCGCCTGCGCCCTGGGCCACCCCATCGGCGCAAGCGGCGCGCGCATCATCGTCACGCTGATCCATGCTCTCCGTCAGCGAGGCCTGCGGCGCGGCGTCGCGAGCCTGTGCATCGGTGGGGGCGAAGCCACTGCGCTCGCCCTTGAAGTAACCTGAGGCCTCGGGCCAAAATGGGCGGAACCAGCGCGTGCCTCTGAGCCCAGACGACTGGTCGGCCGTTGCGCTTTCGCTGCAACTTGCGGCAATCACCACCGCGCTCTTGCTGGTGATTGGCACGCCCATCGCATGGTGGCTGGCACAGACGCGCTCGCGCTGGAAGGGCCCGGTTGCCGCGGTGGTGGCCCTGCCGATCGTTTTACCGCCCACGGTACTGGGCTTTTATCTCTTGGAAGCGCTGGGTGCGCAAGGACCGATCGGGCGCCTGACCCAGGCCCTGGGGCTGGGCCTGCTGCCGTTCACCTTTGCCGGGCTGGTGGTGGGCTCGGTGATCTATTCGCTGCCCTTCGTGGTTCAGCCCGTCATGAACGCCTTTGAAGCGATCGGCACCGGTCCGCTGGACGCGGCCGCCACGCTGCGCGCGGGGCCGCTGGACCGCTTCTTCCACGTGGCCTTGCCCCTGGCCCGGCCCGGGCTGCTGGCCGGCTCCATCTTGGGCTTTGCCCATACGATCGGCGAGTTTGGCGTCGTGCTGATGATCGGCGGCAATATCCCCGGGCAAACGCGCGTTGTCTCCGTACAAATCTACGACCACGTCGAAACGCTCGAATATGGTCGCGCCCACGGCCTGGCCATATTGCTGCTGGTGTTCTCGTTCTTTGCCCTGCTGGCCTTGTACACCCTGGCTGCGCGGCGCAAGGCCCACTCATGACACCGGAGGGAATTGCCGCGCGCCTCAGGGCGTCGCTGGGGGCTTTTGACCTGGACGTGGACCTGCACCTGCCCGGGCGCGGCGTTACCGCTCTCTTTGGACCCTCGGGCGCTGGCAAGACCACCGTGTTGCGCTGCCTCGCCGGCCTGCAGCGCGTAGCGGGTGGGCACGTGTTCGTCAATGGCGAGCTCTGGCAGGAGGCCGAGGGCGCCATCTTCGTGCCACCGCACCGGCGCGCGATCGGCTACGTGTTCCAGGAAGCCAATCTTTTTTCGCACCTGGACGTGCGCGGCAACCTCGCCTTTGGCATGTGCCGCCTCGCGCCCGGGCGACGGCGCGTAGCCTGGGAAGAGGCGATCGAAATGCTCGGCGTCGGGCCCCTGCTGGATCGGCGCGTGGCCACGCTCTCCGGCGGGGAACGACAGCGCGTGGCCATCGCCCGCGCCCTGCTGTGCAGCCCGCGCCTGCTGCTCTTGGATGAACCGCTAGCCTCGCTCGATGCGCCGCGCAAGCAGGAAATCCTGCCCTACCTGGAGCGCCTGCACGAGGAACTAGCCATACCGGTGCTGTACGTCAGTCATGCCCAGGAGGAGATCGCGCGCATCGCCGACCACGTTGTGCTGGTGCAGGAGGGACGGGTTCTTGCCCACGGGCCGCTGGCGCAGATGCTCACCAGCCTGGACTTGCCGCTGCGGCTGGGCGAGGACGCCGGCGTTGTATTGCAGGGGCAGGTGGGCGTGCAGGAGGGCGAGTGGCACCTGGCGCGCGTCGATTTTGAGGGCGGCAGTCTCTGGGTGCGCGACGGCGGTGCGCCGGTGGGCCGCACGGTGCGCGTGCGCATCCTGGCCCGTGACGTGAGCGTTGCCCGTGAGCGCCCCGGGCCCAGCAGCATTGCCAACACCCTGCCGGCCGTGCTCGAGGGCCTGGCCACGGGCGACCATCCGGCGCTGCTGCTCGCACGCCTGCAGGTCGGTGGTAGCTTCTTGCTGGCACGCCTGACGCGGCGCTCGGCGCAGGAGTTGCAACTGACGCCGGGCGCGCGGGTATTTGTTCAGGTGAAGGCCGCCGCCTTGCTCTAGCGTTGCGCACCACAACCCCGCACCAAACGCCAATTCCTCGATGGCTTTGAAAGATGTATCGCCAACAGTGATCTTGATGTCGAAGGCCAATGGCACCGATTCTCCCCGCCATTGAATAGTTGCCTCGCGCCCTTCATTCTTGGCAAAACCAACCGCGGCTTGTCGACTGCGGCACGCCGAGCGTCCTTTGGACGCTCGCCGCGTTTTCGGACAACTCGATGAGATTGGGATGTGGAGGCATCGAGTTTTCTCCGATCCAATTTGCTACAATACATTTGTTCAAATGTAATTGGCGACCACCGCGAAACTCACGACGCCCTTTTGGAAGATTTGCATTCCCTCCGAGGGCGGATGATCACGACGATGGAAGCTGATGACGAGGCGGGCCATGCAATTGGAAAGCGAAGATTCCGGCGCGACATGGGTTCGACCGGCCGCAGGTTTATTGGCCGTTCTCTCCTTGGTCGCGGGAGGCTTGGGTGGGCTGTACTGGATCCTGGAGATCCGATCCCCAGCCCACATGTCACCTTTGCGCGCTGCCAATATCACGGCCGCGCCGCCGAGCACGACGGTGCAAGCACCCCCGAGCGCAGCGCCAGCGGTGATGCAGCCCGTTCCGCTCCATCCGCTGAACAGTGTCATACCAGTGGAACGCCAGACCCTCGCCGGAAGCGATGCCGCGTTACTCGCAGAACTTTCGCGTCTTAGCGGGATGCCTGGCCTGTATGGCCTGGTGCGACCGGCAAACGTAGTTCGCCATATCGTCGCCACGGTTGATGCGCTCCCAAGACGGCAAGTGCCACAGCGCGTCCTGGCAACAACGCCCGTACCGGGAACCCTCATCGTTACTCGGTCTGATGAGGGCGACGTCATTGGCGTTGAAAATGCCAGCCGCTACCTTCCCTGGGTGCACCTCTTGACGGCCGTGAATCCGGCGGCAGCGGCGGTTACGTATCGCCGCTTCTACCCGCCGTTTCAGCAGGCATATCGCGAATTGGGAAATCCGAGGGCTTACTTCAACGATCGGTTGATCGAGGCCCTGGACGATGTGCTGGCAACCCCCGCAGTGAATGGGCCCCTGCGCATCGAAGAGCCCAGCGTAATGTGGCGCTATGTCGACGTCGACCTGGAGTCGCTGTCCGCCGGGCAAAAGCTGCTCTTACGAATGGGCACGCAGAACGCGAACCTCGTTCGCGATTGGATCACAGCGTTTCGAAAACAAATCGCGTGATGCCAACTACCGCGAAGCTCAAAGCGGCTTTTCAACCTGCGTGCCGGGCTACTTCTTGGAAATGAAGTAGATCGCCACGCCCAGTACCAGCAATCCAATCGTAAGTTCGAGCATTGCGTGTTTCCTTTCCGTGGTCTGTGATTGTATGGATCGATCTTCCCTAGCGCCGCTTCGAGCCGGCGCGCTCGGTGTTCGCATCCCCATCTTCGGAACCCTTGCGCATTGCATACGTCCACACCAACCATGCCATGGTTACTATTGCGGCAAGCCCGAACACCTTCAGAGTCCAAGCCACAATCTGAACGCTTTGAATCACTTCGTTGCCCATTGTTCCCGGACATTACAATTCTCTACCCAAAACCGATTGCCTTTACCGATGACGTGCTGAATCCTCGTTACCAGAACACGTACCGGTGTTGCAGAATCTTTACATTGATTTATAGGATACGTGCAAACGACACTTATCATGGCTACAAAGAAATCTACGGCCCTTGCTCCGAAACCCAAACGCGCGAAAACCAAGGGCGCCCACGTGGTCAGGCCGGTTCTTCGCCGCCCGTCAGTCGCGAGGTCCAGCGTGCCCGAACCGCACCGGAGAGCGGCACTGGTCGCACTCGAGCAATTTCGGGTTATCTTCCGGTCCACAAAAAAGCATTTTCAGTGGGTGAAAGCGGCAACGGGCGTCAGCGGCGCGCAACTTTGGGTTCTTGCAGAACTACACAAGCAACCGGGCATCCGCGTTACAGAATTGGCTGCGGCATTGGCCGTGCACCAGTCCACGGCAAGCAACCTCATCGAGCGCCTGGAACAGCGTGGACTGCTGCAGCGGCTGCGCTCACCCAACGACCGTCGCATCGTGCAGCTGTCCTTGACCAAGGCGGGCGTATCCGCCATAAGCCGCGCGCCGGTTCCTTTGGAGGGCGTACTACCCGATGCATTAACGTCGCTTACCTCCCATGAACTGAAAAACCTCCACGCACTGCTGACGCGCCTTACCAAGCACATGAAGGTTCGCGACCAAGCCGGCAAGCGAATCCCGCTTGCGGAAATGTAAAAAGGGGGCGGCATCCGAACCCGGAGCCGCCCGACGCTCACCTGCCTACTCCCAAATTGGGCGCGTCCTTTCCCGACATTCACTTCCAGCTGTCAACAAAATCGACGCGTCGATTTTGTGACCAGCATTTTTCTTGATGGCAAATGGCACGGGGCTTCTCCTTGCCAAAACTGATTGCCTCGATGCGCCCTTTGGGTACACCCAACATGGCGAGCCTTTCCTTGACCGCTTCCGCGCGCTGCTGCCCAAGCGCAAGGTTGTATTCGCGGCCGCCCCGCTCATCACAATTGCCTTGAAGGGTAAGGTGGTCGTTAGCAAATTCGACCGCCAGGTTGGCATGCTTCTCCACAGTCGGAACTTGGTCGGGCGTGACGGTGTAGTTGTCAAATGCAAAATAGACGCTCGCATCGGAAATGGCAGACCGTTGCCGATCAAAGATCTGCATCGGGGATTCTGCTGGGGCCACCGGCGTTGCCTTGGCGGGTGTTGGCGCCGGGACGGAAACCGCCACAGGCGCCGCCTTTGCCGGGGCCGCCGCCACCGGCGCCGGTGGTGCGGTGGTGGAGCATGCGGCAATCAAAGAAATGACAGACAGCAAAATGAGACGCTTCATGGTGGAGTTGGCCCTTTCCTTTTAAGGATTGCTCTTCTTTACAAGACATAAGTTGCATTTGTGCAAATATATTAGCACTAACGGTCAACCGGATTGCGCGGTTGACCGGTCCCCATAAAAAGGCCAAAGCAATTCTCCAACAAGCCATATCGCGGTGTACTGCCTGCTAGCCAAATCAGGTGTTGCCCTGGCCCTCCCAATGAAAGTACAGATTTTTTGCCTCTTTCCCGCCCAGCGTAACTTTGCGCGATTCCGTCCGACCAGAAAATCGGGCTGTTACGCGGTACGTTCCGTTCGGCAGGCGAAGATCAAGAAGGGGTCCGGCCTTGGAGAGCTTGAAAATCTCCCTTCCGTCCTGCTTGGTAATCGAAATCGGAACATCCGCAAGAAACTCGTTATCTTTTCTTTCGGAGAATGCTATGCGCAGTGGAAACTGCTTTGCAAGGTGGTGCATCGTCATTTGCTCGTCCTTGCCGATACCGCCCATTGCATATGCAATGGGACCTTCGTGTTGAACGGATATATCGGCAGCATTTGCCGCGATTGCGGGAGCGCCGATCAGAGTAAGTCCGGCCGCCACCAGCGCGCTGAATCCAAACAGTCTCTTGCTCTTCATGATGATCTCCATTTCGGCTGTGAATGGTGCCGGATCACCCAAGCTGTACCGGCACAAAAATCTTCTGTCCGTCACGTTCGATTAAAAGAGCGATGCCCTTAGGATGGCTTTCGATCATCTTTCGCACTTGTGCAACGGAATGCGCCGGCTGTCCATTGATGCCCAGAACAACGTCACCGGACTGAATTCCAGCTAATGCCGCGGGCCCGGTGGCCTCTTCAACCACGAGACCATGTTCCAGTCCGCCGTCTGCCTGTTCCTGCTTGTTCAAGGGTCGCAGAGACAAACCCAACTGCCCACCGTCTTCGTTTGCCCCAACGCCGGATTCGCCGACGGCCAGCTCTGCCTTGGCCAACTTGACCGTCATTTCCTTTGCAGCGTGATCACGCCAGATCTTCAAGGCGACTTGCGTGCCAGGTGCATTCGCGGCAATTCGGCTGGATAGGTCGCCGCTGCGCTCGATTGGATGGCCATCGACCTGCGTGATTACATCGCCCGCTTTCAAGCCGACCGCGGCGGCGGGACTGTCCGGGGTGACGCTGGAAATCAACGCACCATCGGGGCGATTCAGGCCAAAGGAATCGGCAAGCGCCTGATTCAAGTCTTGAACCATCACGCCCAGGCGGGCATGCGACACGTGCCCCGTTGCGACGATCTGTTCCTTGCTTCGCAGCGCCACGTCAATCGGGATGGCGAACGAGAGCCCCTGATACCCGCCGGATTGCGAATAAATTTGCGCATTGATACCAACAACATTTCCGCCGACGTCAAAGAGCGGACCACCCGAGTTGCCCGGATTTACCGCGGCATCCGTTTGAATATACGGAACGAACGCGTCCCCGGGGAGTGATCGTCCCTTGGCGCTGACGATTCCGGCCGTTGCGCTCTGTTCAAATCCAAAGGGCGCCCCAATGGCCAATACATAGTCTCCCACCTGAAGCGCGCGCGGGTCACCGATTTTTACGGTTGGCAGTCCCGTTGCATTGGTGCGCAACACGGCGATGTCGGTTGCGGAATCGGCCCCAAGCACCTTCGCCTTCAGTTCACGCCGGTCGGCCAGCTTGACAATGACATCGCGAGCATCACGAACAACGTGGGCATTGGTCAGAATCAGGCCATCGCTGCTAATGATGAATCCGGAGCCCTGTCCATGAAACGGCTGTTCCACGGAATGAGGAATTCGAGATTGAAACCCGGGAAGGCCACGGAAGAATTGAAAGAATGGATCGTTTGCTAAGTCACCACCTTTGAATTCGCTCCAATCGGTCTTGCGTACGCCATCGACAGTTATCCCAACGACCGCAGGCCCGTACTCCCGGACAATTGCGCGGTAATTTGGCGCCTGCGTGGGAGCCAATACCGGCGTAGGGTTCATAGCCGGATACGCGGGCGCGCTTATCTCTCCATTGGAGCTAGCCGTTGCCTTGTGCTGCAGGAAATCAAGTAGGCCGGCCGAACTTGATGAGTGCGCGGTCAACCCGGCGACCAGCACACCGGTTGGAGCCAATCCGGTCCATAGTGCTCGATTCGTCTTCGTTTTCATGTCTCGTCCATCCGTTTGGTTGGTTTACGTTATGTAAATGTCACAATATTCGCGGCAAACTAGGCCGCGGCGGGGCCAGCGTTACGAGGGCATTACGTGTCTCCGGAGCCCACGTACGCGGGGCGCATCCATGCAATGTGCGTTCCGGATATCCGGCGAATTCGGACGCAAGCCGGTCGCGCGCGAATTGCAGCATTGCAAAGTCCGGGGCGCCACTGGAAAACTCCTGTTGCGGTGCGACGCGCGTCGCGCGGCCTACCGCATCACGGAGCACAGGTGTTTCGACCTGGAAACTTTCGCCCCTTTTGGCGCTTGCCTTTGCTGCCGACGGCACGGCCTGAGCCACCATCGGCGAAGCCGCCATCGCGTGCGCCCGGCCTGCGTACAGAATGATCCCGGCCATTAGCGCCATCATTAGCAATGTCTTGTCCCGGTTATCCATCGCCAATGCCTCAAAGTCCTCACGACCCCGCAACGATTCGACCTTGGTGCCGGAATCCTTCGGACACCTTTCTTGTTGAATACGGTATCGCGCCGAGATTAGGAAAGCGTGAGGACGGCGTTAGCCCAAGATTAGGGTTTTGAATTGTCTCGGGAATGCGCCGTAGGGATCCGGTCCCCGCCGTTACTAACCAGGCGTGAACCGTTACTTAATAGAAACCTAACCTCTGCAAGCGCCAAAGCGATACTCTTGCAACACTGCGGGGCAATACTGTCTTCGCATTCCGCGCAAAGGAGCATGGTCGAGTGCGGGTCTTGCTGGTCGAAGATGATCGGATGATTGGCGAAAGCGTGCGCTCGGCCCTGCGAGCGGCCGGCAGCGCTGTGGACTGGGTACGCGACGGGAATGCGGCGAGCTCGGCACTTTCTACCGAGCAGTTCGATATGGTATTGCTCGATCTTGGCCTTCCAGGACGGGACGGCATGGAAGTTCTGCGCGAGGTTCGCGACCGACGCAATCAGACCCCGGTTATCATTTTAAGTGCCCGGGACGCACTTCATGATCGCGTAGCCGGTTTAGATGCCGGCGCCGACGATTACGTCGTCAAACCGTTTGATATTGAGGAATTGACGGCGCGTATGCGAGCCGTCGTGCGCCGACGTTCGGGGCGCTCGGCTCCGGCAATCGAAGTCGGTGAAATTCGCTTTGACCCGACTACCCGCGAGGTTACGCGACAGGGCGTACCAGTAACTCTTTCCGCACGAGAATACGCCCTGCTCGAAGCGCTGCTCGTTCGACCCGGCGCAATTTTGTCGCGCGTCCAGCTGGAAGATCGTCTTTATGGCTGGGGCGACGCCGTCGAGAGCAATGCGGTTACGGTTTACATTCACCAGTTGCGACAGAAACTCGGCGCCGACTTCATCCATAACGTCCGTGGCGTCGGGTATTACGTTGGTCGCCCAGAACCCGCGCCATGACGTCCATCCGTACGCGGCTCCTGATTTGGCTCCTTTCCGCTGTGTTCCTTGGCGCGATCATTGGCGCCGGAATCACCTACCAAAATGTACTACGAGAATTGGAGTCGCAGTTTGACTACCAACTACGTCAGATGGCGCTTTCCTTGCGCGATCAGGGCGTTGTAAGCCCGGAGGAGGCCGGCGCCATAGCGGACGAGCAGATGGACTTCCTGGTCCAGGTCAGATCGTCCGATGGCACGCGAATCTACGTGTCGAGACCCCTTGGAGACTTCCCACAGCAAGCCGTAATGGGATTTTCCAATGTTGACGTTGCCGGCACCTCCTGGCGCGTGTTCAGCGTCGCAGCACGCGACCGGGTCGTTCAAGTCGCACAGCCGATCGAAGTCCGTCGCGAACTCGCGGCGCAGGCGGCCTTGCGTGCGGTAATTCCAATTTTCGGCATTGCGCCGCTGCTGGCGGCAATCATCTGGTGGAGCGTCGGCATTTCTCTGGTGCCGCTTCGCCGCATTGCCACGGAAGTCAAGGAGCGTGGAGTCAACTCGCTCGAGCCACTTTCCGACCTCGATGCACCTGTCGAGGTTGCTCCATTGATCGACTCGATCAACGCGCTCTTGTTGCGCCTGGAAACTTCCTTTTCCGCGCAGCGCAACTTCGTGGCCGACGCGGCGCATGAACTGCGCTCCCCGTTGACCGCCCTGAAATTGCAGCTTGAACTATTGAAGAATGCGCAAACGGAAGAAGCGCGCCGGATCGCTCAGGACGCACTCGCGGAGCGGATCGAACGCGCAACCCGGCTGGTGGAGCAATTGCTCACCCTGGCGCGGAATGAGCCGGGCGCCACCGACGTTGCGCACGAATTGCTGGATGCTGCCGAGGCCACGCGCCTGGGTGTTTCCGATGTCGTACCGCTGGCTGCCGATCGGAACATCGAATTGAGTCTGGACGCCGCGGTTCCCGTTCCAGTCATCGGTGACGCAGCAGCGCTGCGCATACTCGTTCGCAATCTGGTCAACAACGCGGTTCGATACTCCCCACGTGGCGGTCGCGTCGATATTTCGTTGCAATTTTGTGCCGGATCAAGTGTGTTGTTTGTCGATGATGCCGGGCCGGGAATTCCCGTGGAGGATCGCGAGCGAATTTTCGATCGATTCGTTCGGCGCCATGTTGATGACGACGGTGCGGACGCCGGCAGCGGACTGGGGCTTGCCATCGTAAAGTCCATCGCGAATAGTCATCGAGCTACCGTAGTGTTGGGCGACTCGCCATTGGGGGGATTGCAGGTAGCCGTGACATTTCCTCCGGTGCCCACGAAGCAAGGAGTTCACGACCGGGCAGCGAAAGCGGTACCTTCCCAGCAAGACGCCGCCGTCGCCGGGCAATCATAGTGAACCTGAAAACATCCCACTTACCTTTTACATTTGGCTCTGCCGATCGCGGTTTGTACGGCGTGCGCTGCAGCGCAAACGCATGGCGGGCTTACTTTTTTGCCTTGGCCTGAACCTTGGCCTTGGCATGGCAGCGGCCATGATCGTTGGCGCGCAGCCGCACGACAGGGCGCGTGGCCTCCCGGCGACGTGGGCTTTTCTTCAACTTTTGTGTGTGTGGGCTTGGCAATTGACGTGTCACGATTGCGCAGTCCGTTTGGTGCCCTCGTAGCCCACCGACCACGGAGTCCGGTCAATTTGTGGCGTCCCCTCCCTCTTTCCTTCCTTTTGCAATGACGTTTACATTTGTTATTATATTTATTGCAATGTATATGCCACGGAAAGATGCGCCCGGATATGCGAAGTGGATATCACTCGAGATGAGCAATTCATGTTTTGTAAACGGAAGCGGAGTCGTGCGCAGCTGCCAAAGCTCGGCCACTCCCGCGCCAACAAGCCATGGAGGCCCGGTATGCCTCGAAAGATTTATGAATATCGCTTCCGCGTCGTGCTGTATGTTCATGACCGTACAGCATTAAAGCTGTTGCGCACACTCGGACAACTTTGGGTGGGAGGCCCCCATCCTGTTGCCGGATATGGTGGCGCAAATGAGAATGATTGGGAAGATCGTAGCGGCGTCATTGCGCTCCGCTTTTGGACTTCGCAGCGAAGAGCATCTTTTCTAATCGAGGCCCAACGCTTCGTTCCCGGACGTTGGACGATGGTGTCAACGGCGGACGATTTTCCAGCGAATTTGCTGGAGCACGCCCGCTCTGACAGCAAGGCAATCCAGCGCCCGATGCCTCGCCCCGCGTAGTTTCGTTTTGACGGTACCCGCGCGGGGCGGAATAGCTTGGGTTTTTGCAAGTTGCGCTACTGCATGAACCAGCCGTGACTGACCACCAGGGACTGGCCGGTAAGCGCGTTGGACGGAAAGCTCGCGAAAAGCAGCGCAACCTGCGCCACGTCCTCGATGGTCGTGAACTTGCCATCGACGGTTTCCTTGAGCATGACCTTGCGTATCACGTCCTCCTCGGATAAGCCGAGCGCTTTTGCTTGTTCCGGAATTTGTTTGTCGACCAGGGGCGTACGCACGAACCCGGGGCAAATTACGTTGGCCCGCACGCCATGCGCCGCGCCCTCCTTGGCCACCACCTTTGCCAGGCCGATGAGTCCGTGTTTTGCGGTCACATAGGCCGACTTGAGCACCGAGGCTTCCTTGGAATGCACCGATCCCATGTAGATGATGGCACCGCCGCGGTCCGATGCATACATGTGCGGCAGGCACGCCTTGGTGGTCAGGAAGGCGCCGTCCAGGTGAATTGCCAGCAGTCGCTTCCAATCGGCAAACGGAAACTGCTCGATTGGATGGATGGTCTGGATACCCGCATTGCTCACCAGCACATCGATCCGGCCCCAGGCGCGCACGACTTCCGCTACGCCGGCGTTGACCTGGTCCTCATCGCTCACGTTCATTCCGATTCCCATCGCCTTCGCGCCAGTTGCCACGATCTGCGCCGCCGTGGACTGCGCCGCCTCTTTGTTGAGATCGGCAATGGCAATTTGCCCACCCTCGCGGGCAAATGTCAGCGCAATTTCCTTGCCGATACCACTGGCGGCGCCGGTAATGATGCAAACCTTGTCTTTGAGTTTCATTGTGATGCTCCTTTATTGGGTCCCAGGTAGTCGAAGACCACGGTGCCCAGGCCTAGGGTGAGATCGCACAACAGGTGCGTTCCCGAAATGACCTCCAACACGGGCAGTTGCGCCACCGGCGCCAGCGCGTGATGGGCCAGTTCCAGCGCAGCGGGTCCGACCCACGCGCCATTGACGCTCACGTCTTCCAGGTAATAGCGCACCAGCTCGCAGATGCGGGGCGTGCCATCCACGTGCGGGATGATCTTGAGCAGAAAGCTCGGCGCCTTCAAGGACTCGAGTACGGGACCGGATTCCAGCGCGCGATGCTTGTACCCCATCGTTGCGGTTGCTACCCGCACGGGGCCATAGTCCAGCGTACCCAACAGCGTGTCCTTCTCGACGCTGAGCGAGGGCGATGCGAGCTTTTTGGGAAATCCCCATAGCTCCCTGCCGCCGGCAATGGGTGCATCGTCGTTCAGGTACATCGAATGCACGTACCCGCCTCGCTGGCCATTGAAGACGACCGGAATCACCTGCCCGGATTCGGTGTAGTCGCCAAATCCGGTGGAATCGGGCATCCGGATGAACTCGTACTTGACGACCGGCTCCGCAAACTGCAGGGGTTCGGGCACCACCGCCCGCAATGCGTCCGGATCGGTTCTATAGGTAATTGTGAGGAATTCGCGGTTCACAAATCGATACGGCCCCCGAGGAAAAGAGGGGCTGGTGAGCGGCATCGCGAAGGCGGTTTTGCGTACGTCGTCGATTTTCACGCAGGGGTCCTTGTTAGGTGGTTGCGGATACCGCTGGCCAGGTCAAATACCTGCACGTCATCCTCAGACCCGGCTCTGCCCTGCCATTCCGGATGGTCCAGCGTATGCGCCATGTCGGCGCGTCCTGCCTCCCAGTGCTCGCGCATGGAAGTGCGCGAGAATTCGTAGTCCTTGGATTGCGTTTCGTAGTGCTTGCGTCTATGGATAAGGTGCACAACGGTAATTCCCGTGCCCGGCCTTTCCGCGTTCAAGGCCGGAACGTCAGGTTCAGCGCTGGCACCGGGCGTCACCTTCGCTTTCAGCCTTCGAGCAGCCAGCGCCTGGGCATGACGATCAAGTGCATTGGTGGTGTTGAGCCGCGTGCGGCTGGAGAAGCGGATGTCCTTCTCGCGCTCGGCCACCTGTAGCAGGTTTTGCGGCATCGGCCCGCTTGCCACGAACAAGTCCACCTGGAATGCGAGGGTTCGTCCGGAGCGGGGTTGATCAAGTACATACTGCAGCGGCGTGTTGGAAACCAGCCCGCCGTCCCAATACCACTGACCATCGATCTCCACCGGCGGAAAGCCCGGGGGCAGGGCAGCGCTTGCCATGATATGGCGCACATCGACCTTTTGATGTGCCGTGTCGAAATAGGCAAAATTGCCGCTGCAAACATTGACGGCTCCAACCGATAGTCGTGTTGCGCCACTGTTGACCCGATCAAAGTCCACCAGCTGTTCCAGCGTGACCCGTAATGGATCCGTGTCGTAATAGCTCAGCGCGCTCGCCGATCCTGCCGGTTGGAATGGGGCGCCGGGGATCCGCGGTCGGAAAAAGCCCGGCAGACCCAGCAAGGCACCCATCGTGGCGTTGGCGTCGTTCAGGACGCTGCGCAGGTGTTCGGGAAGGGCAAACGGCACATGCCATTGGGAGGGCGACGACGTCACCGTGTCCCAAAAGGCGTGCAAGCGTTCGACGCGCCGCTCCGGCGGGTTGCCAGCGATCAGCGCAGCGTTGATTGCCCCGATCGAGATGCCCGCCACCCAGTTTGGCGCCAGGTTGCGCGCGGCCAGTATCTCGTAAACACCTGCCTGGTAGGCTCCCAGCGCCCCTCCCCCCTGCAGGACAAGAACGCGCTCTTCCCGGGTTGATCCGCTTGCGTCCTTCATGCGAGCGTCGTGACCGGTTCGGTGCCCGATTTCACGGCTTCATCCGTGAGGACTTCGTGATGATCGAAGGATGCGAGGCCGGACGTCTTGAGCAGTTCCCGAGCCTTCAAAATTTCCTTGCCATCTCCATGGACAATCAGCATGAACTTGTCCGCTTTCAGTGCCGTTTCGTAGCGCAGCACCGAATCCTTGGGAATGCCCATGGCCATCAGCGCGCCGACCAGGGCGCTGGCGCCACCAACTAATACGGCGCCCTGCACGCCGCCAAAAATCGCGGCCGCCAGTGGACCGAGGATGATTACATGGCCCACGACGGGAACGAACAGCATCGCGGAGCCAAACAACACGCCCATCAAGCCGCCCCAAAATGCGCCAAACTTCCCGAAAACCCTGGCGCGATCACCCGCGTTAAGGAATCCGACGACGTGCTCTTCGGTGTGGTAATCGCGACCCATGATCGAGATCTTCTTCATATCGAAACCCGCTCGCTGCAACGCCTTTACAGCGGCCTCGGCCTGGGTATGGAAGTCGTAGACTGCAACGGCGATGTCTGTCTTTGTCGTACGCATAGTGTTCTTTCAAAGGGAGTAAGGATCTGCGCCAAGCACCGGCGCCCATTGCACGCAATTTCGCTACAGGCACCACCTTGGATAGCGCCTCAAACTGCGTCTGCATGAAACGGACGCTACCCGTGGAAAGTTAGAAGCAGATGAATCTAGGGTTACGTGGAAATTAAGGCGCTTGATTCGTAACTTCGTGCCGGGCATGAGGGTCACTGGCGGCAATCGCAATAGCCACGGTCGAATGAAGCGCGAGCCTGGTCCTTACATCGGGAATACCCAATCGACTTCTTAGTGGCGGCACGCCCTTTCCGTCGGTACGCTACCGCGCATTGGCAATCGTCAAACGGGAAGAAACTTTCGATGTGGCGGAAGATGCGCCGGAAATGTAAAAAGGGAGAAGGCTCCTCGTTCCGCGATTCGCCGCTTCCCATCCAGCAGAAACTGCACCGTTGCCAGGGCGCGATACCCGACGGGGTTTACCTTCTGCCAGACGCACTGACCCGTGTTCCGCCCTCCCGGCCGTTAGTTGATACTCCGCATTCGTGGAAAATGAGAGCCGCCTGGGATGGCGCACACAGCGATGCCGCAAAATCACTTACCTGATTGTTTTATATAAATAAGATTCAATATGGATGACTTCACCGGCCATACGCCGGTAATGCAGCAGTACCTGCGTATCAAGGCACAGCACCCGCATGTGCTGGTGTTTTACCGCATGGGGGATTTTTACGAACTCTTCTACGACGATGCCGAAAAAGCCGCGCGCCTTCTTAATCTCACGCTGACGGCCCGCGGCACTTCGGCCGGCGCACCCGTGCGCATGGCCGGCGTCCCGGTGGTGAGCGTTGACCAGTACCTGGCGCGCCTGGTGCGCATGGGCGAGTCCGTTGCGCTGTGCGAACAGGTGGGCGATCCGGCGACCGCGCGCGGTCCCGTCGAACGCAAGGTGGTGCGCATCGTCACGCCCGGCACGCTCACCGATCAAAATCTGCTGCCGGCAAAGTCCGACGCGGTGCTGGCGGCGGTCCACTTTGCGCTGCCCGCGGGACTGCCGGGGGCAGGTGCCTTGCGTGGCGCGCATCCGGCGCCGGCCGATTCCGAGATTGCGATCGCCTGGCTGGTGCTGGCCAGCGGCGATCTACGGGTGCTGGAAACCAGCGTGGCGGAACTGCCCTCGGCGCTGGCGCGCATCGCGCCGGCCGAAATCGTGATCGCCGAGAGCCAGCGCGCCCTGCTCGAGAGCGCGATACCGATGCACGTGACACCCGACTGGCACTTCGCCGCCGAGCGCGGCCAGGAGTTGCTGCGCCAGGCACTGGCCGTGAACAGCCTGCAAGCATTCGACCTGGACAGCCGGCCCTGCGCGCTGGCCGCCTGCGCCGGACTGCTCGAATACGCACAGCAGACCCAGGGACAACGCCTGGCGCACGTGACCACGGTGCGCGTGGAGACGGACTCCGATTACGTGCGCCTGGATCCGGTGAGCCGGCGCAATCTCGAGATCACCGAGCCGATGCGCGCGGGCGACGCGCCCACCCTACTCTCGGTGCTTGACCGTTGCGCCACCGGCATGGGCAGCCGGCGGCTGCGCCACAGCCTGCACCATCCGCTGCGCGATCCCCACGCGGTGCGTGCGCGCCTCGACATCATCGAGGCCTTGCTGCGCGAAGAACTGGCCAGCACGGTGCACACGAGCCTCGCCCACGTTCCCGACCTGGACCGCATCGCCGCCCGCATTGCCCTGCGCTCGGCCCGTCCCAAGGAGCTGGCGGCGCTGCGCGACTGCGCGCCGGCGCTGGCCCAGGCGGCGGCACTGGCGGCCGGCCTGGCGCCAAGGAGCGCCGCAACCCTGGCCGGCGCGCTTGCCCTGCCCGCGACGCTGGTGCAGCTGCTACAGGCGGCGCTGCTGCCCGAGCCCGCGCTGAGCGCGCGCGACGGCGATGTGATGCAGCACGGCTTTGACGCGGAGCTGGACGAACTGCGCGCGCTGCGGGATAACGCGGGGCAGTTCCTGATGGATTTGGAGGCGCGCGAACGAGCCCGCACCGGGATCGCCAACCTGCGCGTCGAATACAACCGCGTGCACGGCTTTTACATCGAGGTCACCAACGGCCAGAGCCAAAAGGTACCGGACGACTACCGCCGGCGCCAGACCCTCAAGAGCGCCGAGCGCTACATAACGCCCGAGCTCAAGGCCTTCGAGGATCGTGCCCTGTCCGCGCAGGAACGCGCCCGCAGCCGCGAGAAGGAACTTTTCGAATCCCTGCTCACGGCGCTGCAAGAGCATGTTGCCGCCATCCTGGCCAGCGCCGACGCCACCGCCATCCTCGACATGCTCGCCACCTTGGCGCGCCACGCACGCACCGCCCGCTGGGTGCGCCCGGACCTGGTCGACACGCCGGGTCTGCTCATCGAGGGCGCGCGCCACCCGGTCGTGGAGCGGATGATCGAGAGCTTCACGCCCAACGACTGCCGCCTCAATCCGGAGCGGCGCATGCTCATCATCACGGGCCCCAACATGGGTGGCAAGTCCACCTACATGCGGTCCATCGCGCTCATCGTGCTGCTGGCCGGTTGTGGCAGCTACGTGCCGGCCACGCGCGCCCGGATCGGGCCGGTTGACCGCATCCTCACCCGCATCGGCGCCGCCGATGACCTGGCGCGCGGGGCCTCGACCTTCCTGGTCGAGATGACCGAAGCGGCTGCCATACTGCACGGCGCCAGCGCGCAAAGTCTTGTGCTCATGGACGAGATCGGCCGGGGCACCTCCACCTTCGACGGCATGGCCCTGGCAGCGGCGATTGCCCAATCGCTGGTGCAGGACAACGCCTGCATGACCTTGTTTGCAACGCATTACTTCGAGATTACGGCGCTGGCGGCGCGCCTGCCGGCCGTGGCCAACGTACATGTTGCGGCAACGCAGACGCGCGACAAACTTGTATTCCTGCACCAGGTGCGCGACGGTCCGGCCAACCAAAGCCACGGGCTGGCCGTGGCTGCGCTGGCCGGCGTGCCCCGTCCGGTGATCCAGCATGCGCGCGCGCTGCTTGCCCAGCTCGAACAGGGCCATCCGCTGACCGGCCCGCAGATGGATCTATTCAGTGTGTCTGCCGGGACCAAGGCCGCGCCCCCTGCCGCGGCGCCGGTGCCTGATGCGCTGCGCGAGCGCTTGCAAGCACTCGAGCCGGACGCGCTCACGCCTCGCGGCGCGCTCGAGCTGCTCTACGAACTGCGTCGCCTGGCCGCGCTCGATCCGCAGGATCCGGCGTGAAGCGCGGACCGCCCACGCCGCCGCTTGGTGTACTGCGCACCCTGGGCGAACTATCCACGGAGGAATTCACCGCACGCTACTGGCAGCGGCGCGCGCTGTGCGTGCGCCAGGCCCTGGGCGACGTTGCGGCTCCCATCGACCGTGCGCAGCTCTTTGCCCTGGCCCGCGACCCGCAGGTCGAGTCGCGTTTGGTCACCAGCGATGCACCGCGCTGGCACGTGCGCCACGGGCCCTTCGGCGCGCGTGTCCTGCCCGCCTTGCGCCGCCCCGGCTGGACCTTGCTGGTCCAGGGCGTGGATCTGCACCTGCCGGTCATCGCGGCGCTCGCGGCGCGCTTTCGCTTCCTGCCAGCGGCCCGATTTGACGACGTGATGATCAGCTACGCCAGCGACGGCGGCGGGGTGGGTCCACACGTAGACCAGTACGACGTCTTTTTGTTGCAGGCGCAGGGCCAGCGGCGCTGGCGCATCGCCCGGCATTTCGATCCGCAATTGCGGGGCGGCCTGCCCTTGCGCATCCTGGCAAATTTTCGTCACGAGCAGGAGTACGTGCTGGCGCCTGGCGATCTTCTGTACCTGCCACCAGGCGTAGCCCACGAGGGCGTGGCCCAGGGTGAATGCATCACCATTTCCATCGGCTTTCGCCTGCCCGTAGTGCAAGAGGTCGCCGACACATGGCAGGAGCACCAGGCGCGGCTTGCGCCCCGGCCGGAGCGCATTGCAGACGACACGCGTGCGCCAACGCGCCGGCCTGCGCGGCTGCCCGCGCAACTGATTGATGCGACACGCAAACGCCTGCGACAGCTCGTGCCCACACAGGCTCAAGCGCGGGGCACGCTGCTCGAGCACCTCACGGAGCCCAAGCCGACAGTCATCTTCGAGGCGCCTTCCCACGCCCTGGCACCGGCGCGATTTGCCGGCGCCGCACGGCGCCATGGCATCCGCCTGGATCTGCGCACGCGCATGCTCTATGCGGGTGGCCAGATTGGCATCAATGGCGAATTGGCCGCCTTGCCAGCGACGCAGCGCCCACTGGCGCAGCGCCTCGCCGATGTACTGCGTTTGAGCGCGGGCGAAATTGCCCGGGCGTCAGAAGGCGATTGCAAGGAACTGCTCGCCTTGCTGCACGCCTGGTACTGCCACGGCTGGATCCACCTTGGCGCCAAATAGGGATGGCGACGGGGAAGCCTACAAATGTTGCGCTGCGCAAGCTATACTTCCTTCCCGGGGAGTTTTCGGTCATCGATTGGCGATGGCCGCCGCTGGTGTTGGGTTGCGGTTGACTCGCCAAGCGTTGCACTCTTGAAACCGTACTTTGGAGGGATCCAACCATGAAAAAACTGCTAATCGCCGCTTCTCTGTCGGTGGCCGCTTTGGCCGCTTGCGACAAACCCGCACCCCCGCCGCCGCCCGCGCCGCCGCCTGCAGCTGCTCCGGCAC